>ENA-UESD01000280-UESD01000280.1-human-gut-metagenome-genome-assembly--contig:-NODE-280-length-48247-cov-8.282333_pt1 | contig 48247 bp, 43 predicted proteins | sample MGYA00242985_ERZ507986 | MGnify/ENA primary metagenome ERZ507986 (study PRJEB26167, sample SAMN06115408) | human gut metagenome | host: Homo sapiens | place: China:Guangxi | collected 2016-04-06... | reverse complement strand
AAGGGCCGCATCATCGGCCGCGAGGGCCGCAACATCCGCGCTCTGGAGGCCGCGACGGGCATCGAGATCATCGTCGATGACACCCCTGAGGCGATCATCCTTTCGGGATTCGATCCCGTGCGCCGCGAGATCGCGCGTCTGGCCCTGCACCAGCTCGTCACCGACGGCCGCATCCACCCCGCCCGCATCGAGGAGGTGGTGGCCAAGGTCCAGAAACAGATCGAGGAGGAGATCGTCGAGGTGGGCAAGCGCACGACGATCGACCTGGGCATCCACGGACTGCACCCCGAGCTGATCCGCATGATCGGCAAGATGAAATACCGCTCGTCCTACGGTCAGAACCTGTTGCAGCATGCCCGGGAGACGGCCAACCTCGCAGGCATCATGGCCGCCGAACTGGGCCTCAATCCCAAGATCGCCCGCCGAGCAGGTCTGCTGCACGACATCGGCAAGGTGCCCGACGACGAACCGGAACTGCCGCACGCAATCATCGGCATGAAGCTCGCCGAGAAGTTCAAGGAGAAACCCGAGGTCTGCAACGCCATCGGCGCCCACCACGACGAGGTGGAGATGACTTCGCTCATCGCCCCGATCATCCAGGTCTGCGACGCCATTTCGGGCGCACGCCCCGGCGCACGCCGCGAGGTGGTCGAGAGCTACATCAAGCGTCTGAAAGAGATGGAGGACATCGCCCTGTCGTATCCCGGCGTGGTGAAGACCTACGCCATTCAGGCCGGACGCGAGCTGCGTGTGATCGTCGGAGCCGACAAGCTCTCGGACCAGGAGTCGGAGGGACTGTCGCACGACATCGCCAAGAAGATCCAGGACGAAATGACGTACCCGGGTCAGGTGAAGATCACCGTCATCCGCGAAACGCGCGCCGTAGCCTACGCCAAGTAGGAGACAACGCACTACGACAAAAAAATCCCTCCGGACAACCCGGGAGGGATTTTTTCAGTTCTCTAACCGATAAACTGCTGCCAGATAGTCACGGAAAAGAAGACCCCGAGGGCGGTGCACATGGCCGCCAGCAGGAAATTCATCACCCGGAGGTCGGGCTTGGTGTCGCGGTGGAAATTGAGGTCGATATACTCCTTGAAAAAGAGGTACAGAGCCGGAACCGACGCGCTGGCCAGCAGCAAATCCTCGGGGATGCCGAAGAAATAGATCTTCGAAAAGCCCACCAACGCCCAATGGCAGAGGAAAAGAATCACGAACAGATTCACCCGTTTCGAGAAAGCGAGCAGCAGCCCGATGGTGAAGACCGCCACCGAGCAGGGCATGACGGGCGAGGTGACCATCGGGAACTCCAATCCCCGCAGCAGCGAGAAGAGCGGGTAGACGAACGGCATGAGGTAGAAGACGAACGCGATGCGGTCGTGCTTGCGGGTCCGCTCGAACGTGGTGTAATTCACCGCAATATCGTAAATCCACACGGCGGCCATCACGCCCCAGAACAGCGCCATCACCCCGCTGTAAGGGCGCTCGGCGCAGGCCCAGAGGTAATAGGCCACGGCGATCCAGCCGTTGAGCAGGGCGAGGTAAACTTTCATCGCCACCTTCACGCGCGGCGAAGGCCGGCGGTACAGCAATGCCGTGAGCACGATGCCCGCGACGACCAGCAATGCCTGCAAGGGCCATGTAGCGGCATTATAGCCGGCGATCGTCTGCCAGAAAACATTCATTGTTCGGAGATGTGTTTTTTGTCGCGCGTCAGCGAATGGGCGCGCTTGTTAAACAGGAAAATCGGAGCCGCGGCGCCTGCCGCCAGCATGAAGATCACACAGAAAGTCACGAAGCCGTTGCGCAGGATCTCCTGCAAATACTGAGCGCTGGCCGCCGCATCGCCCAGGTGCTGCATGAACATGATCGTTGCGAAGACCGTCTTGTAGGCATACATGCCCGGGATCATCGGGAGCAGCGCCGGAATGAACAGCACGGTCATCGGACAGCGGATGCGGCCGCCCAGCAGGAGGCTGCCCACGCCGATCACGACCGACGCGCAGAGCGACGCCGTGGCGATGTCCACCCCGCCCTGCATCAGCACGAAGCGCAGGGCATGGCCCACGGCGGCCAGCAGCGCGATGACCGGAAAGGCCCGCATCGGGGGATCGGAAATGGCCCCGAAACCGATGGCCGCAACGGCGGCGAAGAATCCGTCGGAGAGAATTTCGGGCAGCATCATAGCAATCCGTTTTTAACGATCATCAGCGTGCACGACAGCCCGATGGCGATGCAGATTATCAGCATCAGGGCCGACGCAAGGCGGGCGATGCCGTTCAGCACGTGCCCCTCGACGATGTCGATCACGCCGTTGATAAGCGGCACGCCGGGAATGAGGAAGAGAACGCTCGTGGCGAGGGCCACCTCGGAGGTGGTGTCGAACATCAGCGCCACCGAGGCGTACATCGAAGCCGCGAACGACGAGGCGATGAAAATGACATAGTGGTTGAATCCCCGGGCCTGCATCCGCTGGCGGAGGAAGAATCCCAGCAGCGTGGCCGTGAAGACGATACTCACGGCGAACCAGTCGCCGCCGAACAGCCGGCAGAACGAGGCGTTGGCAAAGCCCACGAGGATAAGCGTGAAGATGGGATCAAGGCGCGGCCGGGCGATGATGTCGGCATAGCGGGCCCGGATCTCCGCAAGCGGCAGGCGGCGGTCGAAAGCCTCCCAGCTCAGGGCGCTCAGCTCGGCGTTCAGTTCGAAGCTGATCGGCAGGGGCGGGATGTCGGCCACCTCGCTGTATATCTCGCCGCTTTCGTCGTCGCAGACCGAAAAGGTCACGACCCGCTGGAACGCCGAAACGATCACCCGCACCCCGAGCGCCTCGCCCAGCCGTTTGGAGTTGCGCACCACACGGGATGTGTGGACGCCCGACCCCATCAGCCGGGTGGCATACTCGGCGATGAACTGCGCTATCTCCTTGAGTTCCGCCGCTGTTTTCATAACCCGAACTTTAACCGGGGACAAAGATACGGATAAGCGAGGGCAATGTCAAATTTATTTGAACATTGCCGAGCGAGAGTATCTGAAAGATTCTGCGATGGAATAAGAACGAATGGTTCCAAAGCCGAATTGCGCAGGATTCGGCAAAACCCTCTACGCCCCGAGAACACTCAAGGTAACAAATTTTTATGTATCTTCGCCGTATGAAACGACCCGATCCATCGCTCGTGGCCTACATCGAGGCCGAGATCATCCCCCGTTACGAACATTTCGACCGCGCCCACGGCACGGACCACGTGCGCACGGTCATTGCGCAGAGCCTCGCGCTGGCCGCCCGCTACGACGTAGACACAGATATGGTCTACACCGTCGCCGCCTACCACGACACGGGGCTGGCGAACGGACGCGAACGCCACCACATCGACGCCGGACGCATTCTCGCGGAGGATGCGGAACTCCGCCGCCGGTTCACCGAAGAGCAGATCGGGATAATGCGCGAAGCCGTGGAGGACCACCGTGCATCGTCGGACCATCCGCCCCGCACGATCTACGGCCGCATCGTGGCCGAGGCCGACCGGGTAATCGACCCCGCGACGATCGTCCGCCGCACGGTGCAGTACGGACTGGCAAACTACCCCGCGCTGGACCGCGAGGGGCATTACGCACGCTGTCTGGCCCACCTGCAAAAGAAATATGCCGAGGGCGGCTACCTGCGGCTCTGGATCGCGGAATCGGACAATGCCCGGCGGCTCGAAGAGCTCCGGGCGATCATCCGCGACCCGCAGCGGCTGCGGAGGCTCTTCGACGAAACATTCGATGCGGAAACGGCCGCCGAATAACGGAAAACCCCGGAGCTTTTCGAAGCGTCCGGGGTTTTTCGTTTCCGAAGGCGGTTACTCCTCGCCGTGGGGGAAATACTTCATGTACTGCACCCGCTGGTAGAACTCGCCCTCCGAGGAGCCGTAGTCCATGCGGCCGCAGAACTCCCCGAGCGAATCGAAGCCCTGGCGGGCGGCCCACTCGTCGATGAAGCGGTTGATCGTGCCGATCACCTCGTAGCCGTGACGGTGGATGGCCGTGCAGACCTGCACCGCAGCGGCGCCGCACAACAGGGCCTTGACGGCGGCGGCACCGTCGTGCACACCCGTCGAAACGGCGATGTCCAGCTGCGGCAGCGCATGGGCGCACAACGCCGTGCTGCGGAGCACGTTGCGCAGCTCGGTCGGCTCGCTGAACGGATCGCCGTTCACGAAGCACATCTTCTCGATGTCGATGTCGGGCTCGAAGAAGCGGTTGTAGAGCACCAGACCCCGGGCGCCGCGGCCCAGCAGAGCGTCGCCGAGCGACAGCACGTTCGTCAGGCGCATCGGGAGTTTCACCGACACGGGGATCGTCACCGCAGCGGCGACCTTGCGCACGATGTCGGCATAGTGCTGTTCGATCTGCTGCGCCGAAGCCTGCCGGTCGGTCGGCAAAAGGAAGATGTTCAGCTCCAGCGCCGAAGCCCCGGCCGCCTGCATGGACGAAGCGTACTCGATCCACGCGTCGCCCGTACCCACGCAGTTGATGCTTCCGACGACGGGAATGCCCGTCTTGGCGGCATCGGCGACGAGTTGCAGCAGTTCGGCCTTGTAGGCGTCGCCCAGATAGCGTTCGAGATACTCGCCCGCGTCGCCGTAACCCTCCATCTTGTCCAGCGAAGCGGCCTGACGGTAAATCTGCTCCTCGAAGATGGATTTCAGCACCACGGCGCCGGCGCCGTTGCGGACGCACTGCTCGACATTGTGCATGTTTGCCGTATAGGGGGAACTGCTGACCACGACGGGGCTTGCGAGTTCCAGCCCGAGATATTTCGCTTTCATAGGGAATTAAGGTATCTGTCTGTTAAACATTAAACGAACGGAATCTTCACCACCTCGGCCTTCACGGGTTTCTCGCGGATGACCACGGCGATCTCCGTGCCCGGCTTGGCATAGGCGGCCTCGACGTAACCCAGCGCCACGCCGACTTTCAGGCAGGGCGACATCGTGCCGGAGGTGACGTGTCCGATCCCGGCGCCCTCGGGCGAAGCGATCGGATAGCCGTGGCGCGGAATGCCGCGCTCGATCATCTTCAGTCCCACGAGCTTGCGGGTCACGCCCTCGGCCTTCTGCTTCTCCATCACGGCGCGGTCGATGAACTCCTTGCCGTCGGCGAACTTGGTAATCCAGCCCAATCCGGCCTCGATCGGCGAGGTGGTGTCGTCGATGTCGTTGCCGTAGAGGCAGAAGCCCTTCTCCAGACGCAGCGTATCCCGGGCGCCGAGACCGATGTTCTTCAGCCCGAACTCCTCGCCGGCCTCCCAGAGCGCCTTCCAGAGTTTATCCCCGTCCTCGTTGGCGACGTAGATCTCGCAGCCGCCCGAACCGGTGTAGCCCGTGATCGAAAGGATGGCGTCGCATCCGGCGACAGGCATCTTCTTGAAGGTGTAGTACTCCATCTCCTCGACCGGCTCCGCGCACATCTTCTGCACGATCTTCATGGCCAGGGGTCCCTGCACGGCCAGCTGGCAGATCTCGTCCGAAGCGTTGTAGAGCTCCTTGCCGTGACCGGCCTCCATGCCGAAAGCCTTGCCCTCGGCGCAGATGTGCGCCCAGTCCTTGTCGATGTTGGCGGCGTTGACGCAGAGCATGTAGGTCTCGGCATCGACGCGGTAGACGAGGATGTCATCGACGATGCCCCCGCGGCCGTTGGGCATGCAGGAGTACTGCACCTTGCCGTCGTAAAGTTTCGCAACGTCGTTGGTCGTGATGCGCTGCAACAGGCCGAGCGCCTTGGGGCCCTTGACCCAGATTTCGCCCATGTGGCTCACGTCGAAGACGCCGGCGCCGTTGCGGACGGTCATGTGTTCGTCATTGATGCCCGTGAATTCGATGGGCATGTTGTATCCCGCGAATTCGGCCATCTTGGCGCCCGCGGCGATGTGATACTTGGTAAATACGGTGGATTTCATATTGCAATCATACGATTATTTCATTCATAACGACGCTTCACGCCCAGGCGCGGACAGCGGTGGAACTCCTTCGTGCGGTCGAACAGGTAGCGGTAGGTGGTGTGCACCTTGTGGCGCGTGGCGCAGACGTAGGTCTCGATCATGCGGTTCATCACGGGGTTGAAGTCGCCGATCCACGCCAGCTCCATCGACTTGTAGGGATTCTTCGTCCGTTCGAGGAACTGCCAGTACTTGACCATGATGGCCGACTCGATGCCCTTGCCGTGGAACTCCGGGGTGATGCCGAAGATGACGCCGAAGATGCGGTCGCACGACTTGCGCACCTTGAGGTCCCACATCAGGCGCAGTTTCTGCCGAAGGCCGAACTTGCCGTTGAACTTGCCGATCAGGCGGTTCAGGTCGGGAACGGTGATGAAGAACCCGATGGGCTCGTCGTTGAAATAGGCGAAGAAGATGATGTTGGGGTCGATGATCGGCTTCATCTCGCGGACCATCTCCAGCGCCTCTTCCTGCGTCATCGGCTTCACGCCCGAGAAGAGGGCCCACGCCTTGTTGTAGATGAGGCGGAAGCTCTCGGCGGCATCTTCCAGATTCTTCATGTCGATATTCTCGACCCGGTAGCCCGGCACGGTGTAGAGCCGCTCGGCACGGGCGAAAATCTGCTTGTTGGCCTCCGAATCGTTCACCCGCCAGATGAAACTGTGCTGGTTGAAATAGTTCCGGAAACCGTAGTTCTCGAACAGCTCCTTGTAATAGGGCGGGTTGTAGGGGTTCTTGTAAAGGGGCTGGAATTCGTAGCCCTCGACCAGCAGCCCCCACCAGTCGCGCCGCTGCCCGAAGTTGATCGGTCCGTCCATGGCCTCCATGCCGCGGCTGGCGAGCCACATGCGCGCGGCGTCGAACATCATGTCGGCGACCTGCTGGTCGTCGATCGCCTCGAAGAACCCGCAGCCGCCCGTGGGCTGCTCTTCGAGGGCGGCCTTCTCGCGGTTGTAGAACGCCGCGATGCGCCCCACGACCGCGCCCTGCCGGTCACGGACCACCCAGCGGACGGCCTCGCCGTCGGCGAAAAGTTCGTTCTTCGCCGGGTCGAAGACCTCGCGGACATCGACATCCAGCGGGCAGACCCAGTTGCGGTTTCCCTTATAGATCTTTTTGGGAAGGTCGAGCCACTCGCGCTCCGCGGCGGGCGTCGTGACCTCCTGTAAGGTATACTTATCCTTGTTCATCGCTCTGTCTCTCTAATTTCAGCGTTTCCGATTTCAAAGGTAACAAATTTTTCCTTATTTTTGTTGGTAGATCAAATTTAGCATTCCGAATGAACAAAAGCCTGGAACAATATATGCCCGACGGGAGCAAGGTCCCCTACCGGTTCATGAAATACCGCATCCACAAAATCCTGCTCGTGTGTTGCAGCTACGACGGCTACATCCTCGAAGAGGACGGGCACATCGAATCGCAGATCAACCAGGAGTACATCGACCTCAACATGTCGAACCCGCCGTCGCTGACGCGCGTCAGCTCGACGGCCGAGGCGCTGGAGGCGCTGGCCGGGGACGATACGTTCGATTTCATCCTCACGATGTACAACGTCGGCGAACCCGACGTGTTCGCGTTCGCCCGGATCGTCAAGGAGCGCCACCCCAACACCCCCGTCGCGCTGCTGACCTCCTTTTCGAAGGACATCTACCGCCGCATCGAGGAGCAGGACCGTTCGGGACTGGACTACATCTTCTCGTGGCACGGCAACACGGACCTCATCATCGGTATCATCAAGCTCGTCGAGGACAAGATGAACGCCGACGAGGACATCCTCGAAGGCGGCGTGCAGGCCATCCTGCTGGTCGAGGACTCCATCCGCTTCTATTCGACCTATCTGCCCGAGCTCTATAAACTGCTTCTGCTGCAAAACACCGAGTTTCTGAAAGACGCCTTCAACGAACAGCAGCAGGTGCTTCGCAAGCGCGCGCGTCCCAAAATCCTGCTGGCCCGCTGCTACGAGGAGGCCGTGGAGCTGTACGAACGCTACAAAAAGAACCTGCTGGGCGTGATCTCCGACGTGGGGTTCGTCCTCCGCCGCAACGACCCGCCCGAGAGCGAGAAGCTCGACGCCGGAATCGACCTCTGCCGCCGCATCAAGCAGGACAACCCGCTGATGCCCGTGCTGTTGCAGTCGTCGCAGGTGGCCTTCGGCAAGCAGGCCGCGGAGTTGGGCGCAGGGTTCATCGCCAAGAACTCCAAGACGCTCCTTTCGCAGCTGAGCGAATACATCGCCAAGGAGTTCGCCTTCGGGGACTTCGTTTTCAAGGACCCCGACACGGGCGCCGAGATCGGCCGCGCCAAGGACCTCACGCAGATGCAGCAGATGATCGCCACGATCCCCGACAAGGCGTTCGAATACCACACTTCGCAAAACCACCTCTCGAAATGGCTCTACTCGCGGGGCCTGTTCCCGCTCGCGGCGTCGATCCGCCAGTACAACAAGAGCCACTTCGCGTCGGTCGAGGATCACCGCAACGCGCTGGTGAACCTGATCCGCGACTACCGCACCCTGCTGGGGCAGGGCGTCGTGGCGCGTTTCGACGCCGAGACCTACTCCGACGCCGTGGCCTTCGCCCGCATCGGCGAAGGTTCGCTGGGCGGCAAGGCCCGCGGACTGGCTTTCATGAACTCGATGCTTATGAAGCACCGCCAGTACGACAAGTACGAGAACGTGCGCATCATGATCCCGCGGTCGGTGGTGATCGCCACGGAGTACTTCGACGACTTCATCCGCCACAACGGACTGAAATACATCATCTCGCAGGATTTCTCCGACGAGGAGATCCTTTCGGAGTTCGTCAGCTCGGCACTCCCGTCCCGGCTGCGCGACGCCCTGAAGAGCTACATCCGCACGGTCCGCACGCCGCTGGCCATCCGCTCGTCGTCGAAGCTCGAAGACTCCCACTACCAGCCTTTCGCCGGCATCTACTCGACCTACATGATCCCCTACGTCGATAACGAGGATCAGATGCTCCGCCTGCTGCTCAAAGCCGTCAAGAGCGTCTATGCGTCGGTCTATTTCGCGGCGTCGAGGGCCTACATCCAGACCTCGCAGAACCTCATCTCGGAGGAGAAGATGGCCGTCATCATCCAGGAGGTGTGCGGCACGGAGCAGGAGGGGCTCTTCTTCCCCACCTGCTCGGGCGTGGCGCGGTCGATCAACTACTACCCCATCGGCGACGAACAGCCCGCGGACGGCGTCTGCAACGTGGCGATGGGGCTCGGCAAGCTGGTCGTGGACGGAGGACGCACGCTGCGCTTCTCGCCCAGCTATCCGCAAAAGGTGCTCCAGACCTCGACCCCCGAACTGGCGCTGCGCGACACGCAGAACGAGGTGCTGGCCCTGAGCCTGCGCCCCGAGGAGTTCCGCACGTCGATCGACGACGCGGTGAACCTGCACCGCCTGAGCCTCACGGAGATCGGCCGGTTCCGCAATTCGAAATACGTCTGCTCGGTCTGGGACCGCGAGAACGAACGCATCTCCGACAGCCCCTTCGACACCGGGCGCAAGGTCATCACCTTCAACAACATACTCAAATACAGCACCTTCCCGCTGGCGAAGATCGTCTCGGACATCCTCCGCATGGGCGCCGAGGAGATGCGCTGCCCCGTGGAGGTGGAATTCGCCGTCAACATGGACGTTGCCCCGGGACAGCAGCAGATCTTCAACCTGCTGCAAATCCGCCCGATCATCGACAACCAGGACAACCGCGCCATCGACTGGGAGGCGGAAGAGACCTCCCGGGCGCTGATCTACGGCGAACAGGCTCTCGGCATCGGCATGATGGCGGACATCGCCGACATCATCTACGTCAAGTCCGAGGCTTTCGACTCGCTCGCAACCGAGAAGATCGCCGACGAACTGCTGACGTTCAACAACCGCATGCGCGACGAGGGACGCTCGTATATCCTCGTGGGTCCCGGACGCTGGGGCTCCTCGGACCCGTTCCTCGGCGTGCCGGTCAAGTGGAACCACATCTCCGAGGCGAAGGTGATCGTCGAGTGCGGCATCGAGAAATTCGATGTCGAACCCTCGCAGGGCACGCACTTCTTCCAGAACGTCACCTCGCTGGGCGTGGGATACCTGACGATCAACCCCTTCCGCGGCGACGGCATCTTCCGCGAAGAGGAGCTCGACGCCCGGCAGGCGCTCTTCGAGGGAACCTACCTGCGGCAGGTGCGTTTCGAAAAGCCGCTGTGGGTCTGCGCCGACGGGCGTTCGAACAAGGGCATGATCCGCGAAGCGACGGCCGAAGATTAATATTTACCCGAAATTTTCCGGAAAAGGTTACAATCTATAAGAAATATTTTTATATTTGTGATAGATAGAACCAACCAACTAAAATTTTCAGCATATGAACGTCAACAAATTAATGACCGAACTCGAGCGCAGGCATCCCGGCGAAAGCGAATACCTGCAAGCCGTGCGCGAGGTCCTCATGACCGTCGAGGAGAGTTACAACCAGCATCCGGAATTCGAAGCCAACCGCATCGCGGAGCGCATCGTGGAACCCGACCGCATCTTCACCTTCAAGGTGGTCTGGGTGGACGACAAGGGCGAAGTGCAGGTCAACACCGGTTACCGCGTGCAGTTCAACAACGCCATCGGCCCCTACAAAGGCGGCCTGCGGTTCCACCCCTCGGTGAACCTCTCGATCCTGAAGTTCCTCGGCTTCGAGCAGATCTTCAAGAACGCCCTCACCACGCTGCCGATGGGCGGTGCAAAGGGCGGTTCGGACTTCAACCCCAAGGGCAAGTCGGACCGCGAGGTGATGCGTTTCTGCCAGGCTTTCATGACCGAACTGTGGCGTCACATCGGTCCCGAGACGGACGTTCCGGCGGGCGACATCGGTGTCGGCGGCCGTGAAATCGGATTTCTCTACGGCATGTACCGCAAGCTGGCCCGGGAGAACACCGGCGTGCTGACGGGCAAGGGCATGACCTACGGCGGATCGCTGATCCGTCCCGAGGCGACGGGCTTCGGAGCCGTCTATTTCCTGCGCCAGATGCTCGAAAAGGCCGGCATGGAGATCAAGGGCCAGACCATCGCCATCTCGGGCTTCGGCAACGTGGCCTGGGGCGCCGCGACGAAAGCGACGGAACTGGGAGCCAAGGTGGTGACCATTTCGGGTCCCGACGGCTATATCTACGATCCCGACGGCCTCGACGCCGAGAAGATCGCCTACATGCTGGAGCTGCGCGCGTCGAACAACGACGTGGTGGAGCCTTACGCCAAGAAGTTCCCGGGATCGAAGTTCTTCGCCGGCAAGAAACCGTGGGAGGTCAAGGTGGACATCGCCATGCCGTGCGCCACGCAGAACGAGCTGGACGGCGAGGACGCAAAAAAACTGCTGGCCAACGGCGTGAAGATCGTGGCCGAGGTTTCGAACATGGGCTGCCGTCCGGAGGCCATCGACGCCTTCATCGCGGCGAAGATCCCCTACGGACCGGGCAAGGCCGTGAACGCCGGCGGCGTGGCCACGTCGGGTCTCGAAATGACGCAGAATTCGCAGAAACTCAACTGGACGGCCGAAGAGGTCGATGCCAAGCTGCACCAGATCATGTCGTCGATCCACCACGCCTGCGTGGAGTACGGCACGGAGAAGGACGGCTACCTCAACTACATGAAGGGCGCCAACATCGCCGGATTCATGAAGGTCGCCAAGTCGATGGTCGAGCAGGGCATCCTGTAAGTTCCGGCACGCTCCGGCGACGACGAAAAGCGCGGACCCCGGCGGGGTCCGCGCTTCGTTTCAGAAGGCCGCGCTGATGCCGATGCCGAAGGTCAGGCGGTGGATTCGCTGCCGCGAAGCGCCCGTCAGGGGCGGCGCAACGTCGTAGTCGGTCGAGAAGCGCACCCCGAGATTCTGAGAGGCGAGATAAGTCGTGGAGAGGCCCGTTCCGAACGAAAAGCCGCTGCGCCCCTCCAAGCGCCGGATGTCCGTGTCGCAGGATTTGTAAATCTCGCAGCCGGCAAGCAGTTTCGCGCCGACCAGCCACCGCATCGAAAAAGGATAGGAGAAATAGGGCCCCGCATAGACCGAAGCGCACTCCAGATCGTCGTTCTGCGCAACGCCGTTGACCTTCACCCGCAGGTTGGCGCACGACATGCGGCCGCCGAAGCCCCAGTAGGGCGAGGCGAACCAGGCTCCCTGAATCTGAACGGAGGGTCCCGCAAGCAGCTGCACCCGCATGCCGGGATACGGATCGTAGGTCCCCGGCACGGTCGTCAGTCCGAGGCCGAAGCCCAGAAACGACGGGCGGCGGTAGCGGTCGTAGACCGAATAGGTTTCCGAGACGAGCAGCCCTTTGTCCTTGAAAATCAGGTCGGCGAGGAAATAGCCCAGCTCCGTGGCCAGGATGCCGATCCCGGCGCCGACCATGATGTCGCTCATCCAGTGGCGGTTGTTCAGCTGGCGCGTGACGCCCGTGACCGTAGCCACGGTATAGCCGCCGATGCTGTACCACGGGCTGCGGTGGCCGTACTCCTTGTGGAGCATCGTGGCGGTCATGAAGGCCGTGGCCGTATGTCCCGAGGGAAAGGAGTTGCGCGACGAGCCGTCGGGACGCATCACCCGGCAGGAGTATTTCAGCGAATTGACGCCGATGGCCATCAGCCCCGCCGAAAAGGCGTCGGAGACCAGCATCCGGCCCCACGAACTGCGCCCCTTGACGCCGAAAGCCTTCATGCCGACCATCACCCCGGCCGGAGCGTACTGGAGATAATCGTCGTAGTCGTGGTGGAACGAACGGCTGTACCCGTTGCGCAGCCGCCGGAAATCGGAATCATAAGCCTGCATGACCACACCGCCCACGATGAGCGGCGTGCCGATGAAGAGCATGCGGTAGGCTTTCGTCGAAGTGTGGCGGTCGATGCGCCGGCGGAACTCCCCGCCCGCGCTCAGATCGACACTGTCCGGCAACTGCGCCCATGCTCCCAAGCCCGCGAACGAGAAGAGGCAGACGACGGCGAAGCGTTTGAACATAACTATCTTTACTGTCTTTTTCGGCGAATGGCGCGGACCGCCTCGCCGCCGACGGCCAGCAGCGAGGTGAAACCGATGACGGAGGCCCACTCGCGGCCCGTGAGCGGCACGGTGCGGAACACCTCGCCGCCGAACTCCACGATCAGCACCTGTCCGATGCCGATGGCCGCGAGGATCAGGAAGAATTCGCGGCACCCCTTCAGGCAGGTGAACACCGAATGGCGCGTCTCGAAGCCCTTGGCGTTGAACATGTTCCAGAATTGCAGGAAGACGAAGGTCGAGAAGAACAGCGTCAGCTGCTCCACGGAGAGTCCGCCCTCGGAGACCGTCCACCAGAAGAGCATCCCCAACAGGACCGCGACCATGACCATTCCGCAGGTGAAGATGGTGCGGGCCATAGCGCGCGTGATGATGAATTCGTCCCTCGGGCGCGGCTTGTCGCGCATCACCTCGGCGCTGGGCGGCAGCGAAGCCATCGCCATCGCCGCGAAGGTGTCCATGATGATGTTGACCCAGAGGATCTGCACCACCGTCAGCGGCATTTCGGTGCCGAACACGGCGCCGACGAAGCAGATGACGATGGCCGCGAAATTGATCGTCAGCTGGAACAGCACGAACCGCTGGATGTTGCGGTAAAGCGAGCGGCCCCACATCACGGCCGTAGCGATCGAGGCGAACGAGTCGTCGAGCAGCGTGATGTCCGAAGCGTCCTTCGCCACGGAGGTTCCCGAGCCCATCGAGAGGCCCACGTTGGCGAAATTCAGCGCCGGGGCGTCGTTCGTGCCGTCGCCCGTGACGGCCACCACCTCGCCCCGCTGCTGCAACAGCCGCACGAGACGCTGCTTGTCGAGCGGCCGGGCGCGGGACATGATCTTCAGCTCCTGCACACGCTCCAACAACTCCTCGTCGCTCAAAGCGGCGAAATCCGTACCGGTGATGTGGTTGCGGTCGCCGTCCTCGGCATCGTTCCACAGCCCGATCTGACGGGCGATCTCACGCGCCGTGGCCGGCGTGTCGCCCGTGACGATCTTGATGCCGATGCCGGCCCCGAGGCAGCGGGCGACCGCCGCGGGAACGTCCTCGCGGACCGGGTCGGAGATGGCCGCGACGGCCGCGAAATGCAGCCCGCCGGCCCCGACAGCCTCCAGACAGTCGTCCGAAGCGGTCTCGGCCCACGCCACGGCCAGCGTGCGCATGGCGCGGCCCTGGAAGCCCAGCAGCTGTTCGGCGACCTGCGCGTCCTTGCCGTCCGGAAGGCACATCGTGCGCACGATCTCCGGCGCACCCTTCACGCAGAGGATGCGGCGGCCCGAGACGGCGCTTTCGATGATCGTCGCCATGTATTTGCGCTCGGTCGAGAAGGTCAGCCGATCGACGATCTTCGCTTCGGCCCGCAGGGGCTCGTAATCGGTCCCGCGGCTGCGCATCCATTCGAGCAGGGCCCCTTCCGTGGGGTTGCCGATGATGTGCCCTTCGGCATCGAGGAACGCCGTGGTGTTCAGCGCCACGATCTCGGCGAAATCCCGCTCGGGAAGCGCGTCGTAGCGCACCAGCTCCTGCACGTGCATGCGGTTCTGGGTGAGCGTGCCGGTCTTGTCGGTGCAGATGACCGTCACGGCGCCCATCGTCTCGCAGGCGTGCATCTTGCGCACGAGGTTGTTGGTTTTCAGCATCCGCCGCATGGACATCGCCAGCGACAGTGTGATCGACATCGGGAGCCCCTCGGGAACGGCCATGACGATGATCGCCACCGAGACCATGAAGATCTGCAACACATGCTGGGAGATCGTCAGCCAGTCGCCGTCGAGCAGTCCGCCCACGAAGATCGCCTTTGCGAGCATCACGCAGAAGATCAGCGCCGAAAGCAGGATGCCCAAACGTCCGATCAGACGCGAAAGGCGCGTCAGCTGACGGTCGAGCGGCGTCTGTTCCTCGCTCTGCACGGTGGCCTGCTCCGTCACCCGCCCGGCCTCCGTCGCGTCGCCCACGGCCGTGACGACCATCACGCCGTAGCCGTCCGCCACGGTCGTGCCCCGCAGCACGGCGTTCGACGGATAGGTCGCCTCGGGATCGAAATCGGCCTCGCTGACGGTCTTGTCCACCTCGGGTTCGCCCGTGAGGGTCGATTCGTTGATCTTCAGCGACACGGCCTCGACCAGCTCGCCGTCGGCGGGGATCGTCTCGCCGCCCTCGATATAGACCACGTCGCCCACGACGACCTCGCGGCGGGGAATCTCGCGGATCGTGCCTTCGCGCATCACCTTGACGGGGATGTCGTCGTTGACCTGATTCAATCGCCGGAAGCGACGCTGAGCGTCCCACTCGAACCAGAAGCCGACGCACGTGGCGAGGATGATGGCGCAGATGATGCCCACGGATTCGGTGAAATCCTTATGGATGAATCCGATGGCCAGCGACAGCACCGCCGCCAGCAGCAGGATGCGGATGATCGGATCGCGGAATTTTTCGAGCAGCAGCCGCCACACCGAATCGTCTTTCGGCGGGGTGATAACGTTGTCGCCGTGCCGGCGCCGGCTTTCGGCGACTTCCTGCGGGGAGAGTCCCCGGGGATCGAAGGATATCATGGCATTGTCAAAATTTGGTCAGGGAAAACTGCCGCGTCGAGGCGTCGAGCCGCACGGCGATGAACAACAGGATCGTAAAGGCGATGAGCGACGAACCTCCGTAGCTCATGAAGGGCAGCGGAATGCCCATGACGGGCATCAGTCCGATGGTCATGCCCACGTTGACCAGCACGTGGAACAGCAGGATCGCCGCCACGCAGTAGCAATAGATGCGGCCGAAAGGCTCCTGCTGCCGCTCGCCCATGCGCATCAGACGCAGGATGAGAATGCACAGCAGCGACAGCACCACGACCGCGCCCAGAAAACCCCACTCCTCGCCCACGGTGCAGAAGATGAAGTCGGTGTGCCGCTCGGGCACGAATCCGTATTTGATCTGGGTGCCCTCCAGGAAGCCCTTGCCCCAGAAGTTGCCCGAACCGATGGCGATCTTGGCCTGGTTGACATTGTAGTCGGAGCCCAGCGGATCGCTGATGATGCCCAGGAAACTCAGAATGCGGTCCCGCTGGTGCTGTTTGAGGATCGAATTGAAGATGTAGTCGGTGGTGGGCAGGAAGATCATCGAGCCGATGAACAGCCCCAGCGTGATGTAGATGTTGCGCAGGTTCGACCGGTAGGCGTAGACCGCCACGAAGACCAGCGAGAGAAGCGTCACGATCAGCAGCGAGTGGTAGATGTCCAGCCTCCCCGGGGCGACGAGCGCCGCCGTCAGGCAGAGCAGGATCGCCGCCAGCGCCAGCGCCGCCAGAAAGACGATCCGCGAACGCCACATTCCGTTCATCATCGCCTCCGAGAAGGTGCAGACCAGAATCAGCGTGACGAGCAGGGTCATCGGCGAAAGCAGGAACGAGAAGATGAACAGCGCGGCGATCAGCAGGACCGGGATGCAGAGCCACTTGTTCAGCCCCTCGCGGTAGAGCACGAAGAGGAACGACCCCAGCACGATGCCCGAGCCGGTATCGTTTTGCAGGATGATGATGAACAGCGGGATGCAGATCACCATGCCCACGCGGAACAGGTCCCCGGCGCGGTTGATCGAGAAAGAGTATTCGCTCATCACGCGGGCCAGGGCCAGGGCCGTGGCGATCTTGACGAACTCCGCGGGCTGCACGCGGAACGAACCGAACTCGAACCACGCCTTGGCGCCGTTGACCTCGCGGCCGAACAGCAGCGCAGCCAACAGCAACACGATACCCATCAGGTAGGCCGGGTAGGCGAACATGTGGTAGAAGCGTTCGTCGAGCAGCAGCACGACGAGCGCCGTGATCCACGCCATGCCGATCCACAGCAGCTGTTTCATATAGAAGTGCGAAAACGAGAAGAGTTCGGCCGATCCCTCGTCGAACGACGCCGAAGTGATCGACACCCACCCCGCCAGCACGATCAGCACGTACAGCAGGACGGTCCAGAGGTCCACTCCGTAGAAGATGCCACTATGCCGGTTACTTGTCATAGGCCGGGTAATAGATGTTCAGGTTCTTGACATATTCGAGCATGGCCGGCCGGCGGATCGTGTCCGTGAGGTAGTACTCCTCCAGCAGGCTGGCGATCGGCAGGGCCGCGGAGGCACCGAAACCGCCGTTCTCGACATAGACCGAAATGGCGATCTTCGGGTTGTCCTTCGGGGCGAACGACAGAAAGGTCGAGTGGTCGCGGCCGCGCGGGTTCTCGGCCGTGCCGGTCTTGCCGCAGACATCCCATCCGTCGAGCCGCGCGAGCGTCGAGGTGCCCCCGACGTTCACGCCCCGCCACATGCCCTCGACGATCGGTTCGAAGTGCTTCGGATCGACCTTCGTATAGTGGCGTTCGTAGAACCGGGCGTCGAGCGAATCGCGCCCCTCGATCTTCTTCACGATGTGCGGAATGTAGTAGTAACCGCGGTTGGCGACGATGGCCGCGAGGTTGGCCAGCTGCAACGGCGTGCAGCCCAGCGCGTCCTGCCCGATCGAGAGCGACAGCACCGTGAGCGAGTTCCACGAACCCCGGTACTGGCGGTCGTAGAAAGCCCGGTCGGGAACGTAGCCGTTGCGCTCGTCGAGGAAGTCCGAACCCAGCTTGCGGCCGAACCCGAAGCTCTCGACATAGGATTTCCAAACGTCGTACCCCTCCTTCACGCTCTCGTATCTGGGATTGTCGAGGATGTCGCGGAAGACGTAGCAGAAGTAGGCGTTGCACGAGGTGGCCACCGCGAAGCGCAGGTCCAGCGGCGAGGCGTGGGAGTGGCAGGCCATTTTCAGACGCCCGGCCTGATAGCCCATGTGGCAGGAGTGGAGGTCCGAAGGGCGCAGCACCCCTTCCTGCAAACCGATCAGCCCCTGCACCAGCTTGAAGGTCGATCCCGGCGGATAAGCCGCCCGCACCGCCCGGTTGAACAGCGGCTGACGCTTGTTGCGAAGCATCTCCATATAGTTGTTGCCGCGGTCGCGCCCCACCAGTTGGTCGGGATCGTAGGTCGGCGAGGAGACCATCATCAGAATTTCGCCCGTCGAAGGCTCGATGGCCACCGCGGCCCCCACCTTGCCGCGCATCAGCTCCTCGCCCAACAGTTGCAGGCGCGCGTCGATGGTGCTCACGAGGTAGCGGCCCGGATCGGGCAGCGAATCGTAGCGGCCGTTCATGTAGGAGCCCTTGATGGCCCCGTGGGTGTCGATCTCCTGGATCTTGACGCCCTTGCGGCCCCGAAGCTCCGGCTCGTAGGCCGACTCCACGCCGCCCATGCCCACGTAATCGCCGATCTTGTAATCCGGATGGCGTTTCAGGTAGTCGGCGTTCACCTCGCTGACATACCCCAGCAAGTTGCCGCCCACCTCGCGGGGATACTGCCGCACGGTGCGGTAGACGGCGTAGAATCCCCGGAAGTTGCACTCGTCGAAGCGCAGTTTGTCTTCCTTGGAGATGTAGCTCATCACGAGGCGCGGCGCACGCGGCCGCATCCGCGCGTTGGCCAGCTCCCGTTCGAGCTTCACCCGCGGGAGGTTCAGTACCTCGCACAGGCGGGCCGTGTCGAAGCCCCGTTTGTCGATCTCGCTGGAAATGACCATCAGGTCGTAGCACTCGCGGCTCTGGACCAGGTATTCGCCGTTGCGGTCGAAGACCTCGCCCCGCGGCGGGTACTGCACCACATGCCGCAGCACGTTGGCCCGGGCGAGGTCGCCGTAGCGCGAGTCGATCAGCTGGATGTAGGCCAGCCGTCCGATGATCAGCGCGAAAACCAACAGCACGACGACCTGCAAGGTCCTCATCCGTCCGAATCCCTCCGAATCTCTCATACGCGCAGCGGAAGTTTGGCCGTGAAGATGCGGGCGATGATCCAGATGAAGCCCACCGAAACCGCCGAACTGACGGCGATGCGCAGCAGCGTGTGCGGCAGATGAATCCACGAAAGGGCCTCCAGCGAAAAGAACACGGCGTGGTGGATGAGCGTCAGCGCCACGAGGTAACCGACGAAAATCCGCTCGCCGAAGCGTGCCGAGGAGGGAACGCCTCCCTCGCGGGCGTTCTTGCGGCCGTAGAGCATCCCGATCAGCGTCGGGCGCAGAAAGGCGATCAGCAGCGTGGCGATGGTATTGATCCCGGCGGCGCCCATGACGCAATCCATCGTGACGCCCAGCGCGAGGCCGGCGCCGAGCACCGCCACGGGCAGCGTCTCGAGCGGCAGCAGGGCGATGAAGACGATATAGACCAGCGGATTGAAGTAAACGCTGATCGACAGGTTGTCGAACAGGAAAACTTGCAGCAGGACCGCCGCCGCGAAAAGTCCGAAGTATGGAAGTGTGCGATACATTTGTCAGAATCGGGTGTATTGTTCGACTTGCTCGCTCTGCTGGAGGTCGCGGATCTCGAAGAGATCGCGGTTGCCGACCAGCACCACATCGCCCAGACGCGACATTCCGGCCGCGAGCCGCACCCGGGCCGTATAGGCCGTGCGGGTCTCGTTGAGCGACGCGCTCTCGACCCATCCGATCAGCACGTCGGCCGGGAAATACTGCGAGAATCCCGTCGTCACGACCTCCTGCCCGGGCTGCGGGTCGGCGTATTTCGAAAGCTCGCCGAGGACCACGACATCCGGGTCGAGGCCGTCCCAGTAGATCGAACCGTAATACTCGGAGTCCGCGAGTTTGCCGCTGGCGCGGAACGAGGTGTTGAGCACCGACATCGCCACCGAATAACGCTCCGAGCAGGCGACGACGTAACCCGCCATCGCGCCGTCGGGCGACAGCACGGCCATCTCCTCCACAATCCCGTCGCGGTGTCCGCGGTTGAGCGTGATGAGGTTCCGGGCCCGGTTGACCGTGTTGGCCACGACCGAGGCGGTGGCGAAGCGGTATTTCGACTCGCCGATATCCTGCATATAGCTGTCCAGCCGCTCGGCGGTCTCGGCCTCTTCGTATTGGGCCAGCCGCTCTTCGAGCTGCGCGACGCGCGCGAGCAGCATCCGGTTTTCACGCCCCAGCGTGAAATAGTGCCCGATGCCCGCGAAGAATCCGTGTACGCCGCCGACCACCTGGTTGGAGCGTGAGAGCAGCCGCGCCTGGGTGTAGTAGGAGGAACGGGCGTAGCAGCTGACGGCCACGGCCTCCAGCACCACGAACAGCACCACGACGTAAACGCTGCGGATGAACTCGAACAGTTTGCGCAAAGTTTCTTCCTTAATTTAAGATTGCGGACCAAGGCCCGCAATCGTTTTATTCAAAATCCATCAACTTTCTACCCGGCAATTGCAGGTTTCGGCTTTAGGGGAGCAGATTTTGCATCGACCGAAATCGGACGGGGCAGGAGCATACAGACATATGTGACTGTCCCCGGCCGATGAGAAGATGTGAAATATGCCCCATAAAACGAAAGCTATTTCATCAAGAAGGAGAACCGGTTGATATTCTTCAACGCGATGCCCGTTCCGCGCGCGATGGCCCGCAGCGGGTCTTCGGCGATGTGGAACGGGATGCCGGTCTTTTCGTTCAGACGCCGGTCGAGCCCCTTGATCAGCGCGCCGCCGCCGGCCAGATAAATGCCGTTCTTCACGATGTCGGCGTACAGCTCGGGCGGCATGGACTCCAGCACCTTCATCAGCGCCGCGTCGATCTTCGTGAGCGACTTCTCCAGCGCATAGGCGATCTCGCTGTACGACAGCGACACGGTCTGCGGCAGGGCCGTCAGCATGTTGGGGCCCGTCACCACGAAATCCTCGGGCTCCTGCTCCAGGTCCGAGACGGCGGCGCCGATCGAGCACTTGATCGCCTCAGCCGTGCGCTCGCCGATGCGGATGTTGTGCTGCTGGCGGACGTAGCTCTGGATGTCGTTGGTGAAGACGTCGCCCGCCGTGTTGATCGACTCCGAGCAGACGATGCCGCCCAGCGAGATGCAGGCGATCTCCGACGTACCGCCGCCGATGTCGATGACCATGTTGCCTTCGGGCGCCTCGACATCCAGCCCGGCGCCGAGCGCCGCGGCCATCGGTTCGTAGATCATGTAGACCTCGCGGCCCCCGGCGTGCTCGGCCGAGTCGCGCACGGCGCGGATCTCGACGTTGGTCGAACCCGAAGGGATGCAGATCACCATCCGCAGCGACGGGGCGAAGAGGCTGCCCGAGGTCTTGACCTTCTTGATCATGCCGCGAAGCATCAGCTCCGTGGCGTTGAAGTCGGCGATCACGCCGTCTTTCAGCGGACGGATCGTCTTGATGTTCGGATTGGTCTTTTCGTGCATCTGCCGGGCCTGCTGGCCGATGGCGACCAGTTTTCCCGTGTGAACGTCCAGCGCGACGATCGACGGTTCGTCCACGACGACCTTGCCGTTATAAATTATCAGCGTATTGGCCGTACCGAGGTCGATGGCCAGCTCCTGTGTCAGTGAAAAAATTCCCATAACGCTACACCCAAAGTCTTCTATTTCGTAAAATACCTAACTGTCAGCTAAATAAGCAACTCCGTCCCGTTCCGCACACCGGAGGGCGGCAGATTTGGACAAAGGTAGCAAAAAGCACCGAGAATTTCGGTATTTTATTCTAATTTTTTTATTTACATTTGTATCCGAAAAACTGAGACTCCGCATGGAATACAAAATCGGAACCGACGCCCGCTGCGCGGTCATCGGCTACGGCAGCTGGGCGACGGCCATCGTCGGACTGCTCGCCGCCAATGGCCAGCGCGTCGGATGGTACGTCCGCAACCCCGAGGTGCTCGAATCGCTGCGCACCGAAGGCCGCAACCCCCGCTACCTGAGCGATCTGGAATTCGACCGCGACTGCATAGCCCCTTCGGACGACCTTGACGCCGTCGTGCGCGATGCCGACATCGTGATACTGGCCACCCCTTCGGCCTACCTCAAGGATTTCCTCGCCCCGCTGACCGTGCCGCTCGGCGACAAATTCGTCGTTTCGGCCATCAAGGGCATCGTTCCGGGCGACTATCAGACCGTCGTGGAGTACGTCCACGACCATTACGGGCTGTCGTACAAGCAGATCGGACTCTTCACCGGACCCTCGCACGCCGAGGAGGTGTCGCGCGGGAAACTCTCCTACCTGACGGTAGTCTGCACCGATCCCGAAAACGCACGGCGCATCGGCGAAAAGTTCGCCGGCGGAAACATCCGCCTCAGCTACTCCACGGACCTCTACGGCATCGAATATGCCGCCATCCTGAAAAACATCTACGCCCTGGCCGTCGGACTGGCCGTCGGACTGGGCTACGGCGACAACTTCCTGGCGGTGCTGATCGCCAACTCGGCGGGCGAGATGACCCGCTTCCTCGAAGAGAGCTACCCCGACGAGCGCGACACGCAGGTCTCGGCCTATCTGGGCGACCTGCTGGTGACCTGCTACTCGGTTTACAGCCGCAACCGGCGGCTGGGGCTGCTGATCGGCCACGGCTGCACGGTGAAGAGCGCCCTAAACGAGATGACGATGGTCGCCGAAGGCTACTTCGCCGCCGACTGCATCCGCCACGTCAACTTGCGCCACAAGATCGACATGCCCATCGCCGGGATGGTCTACCGGGTGCTCTACGAGGGCGCCTCGGCCCGCAGAAGCATGCAGGAACTGACAACCAAATTAATCTGACAAGATATGGAAACGCTGAAATTAGACATTGCCAAAGCGGGTGTCGCCATCACGGCCGACATCGAGGCCAAGGCTCAGGCCGCCAACGCCCTGCTGCACTCGGGCAAAGGCGCCGGAAACGATTTTCTGGGCTGGGTGAAGCTCCCCTCGTCGATCTCGGACGCCGACATCGCCGCCATCGAAAAAGAAGCCGCGAAACTGCGCGCCAAAGCCGACGTGGTGATCTGCATCGGCATCGGCGGTTCGTACCTCGGGGCCAAGGCCGTGCTCGAAGCCATGAGCGACCCGTTCAAGCTCCTGCACAAGGAGCAGAAGCACCCCACCGTACTCTTCGCCGGGCAGAACATCTCGGAGGACTACACCGCCGAACTGCTCGACGCCGTGAAAGAGCACTCGATCGCCGCCATCGTGATCTCCAAGTCGGGCACGACGACCGAACCGGCCATCGCATTCCGCCTGATCAAGGCCGAGATCGAAAAACGCTACGGCAAGAAAGAGGCCGCCGAGCGCATCGTGGCCATCACCGACAAGGCCCGCGGAGCGTTGAAGACGCTCGCCACGCAGGAGGGCTATCCGACGTTCGTCATTCCCGACGACGTGGGCGGACGTTTCTCGGTGCTGACCCCCGTGGGACTGCTGCCGCTGGCCGTCGCCGGCGTGGACATCGCGGCGCTCGTGCACGGTGCGCAGGAGATGGAGAAGGCCACGGCCGAAGGCGTGCCTTTCAACGAGAATCCCTCGGCCGTCTACGCCGCCGTGCGCAACCTGCTCTACGAGGGCGGCAAGAAGATCGAGATACTGGGTTCGTACGAACCCAAGTTGCAGTATGTCAACGAGTGGTGGAAGCAACTTTACGGCGAGAGCGAAGGCAAGCAGGGCAAGGGCATCTTCCCGGCGAGCGTCACGCTGACGGCCGACCTGCACTCGATGGGACAGTACATTCAGGAGGGCGAGCGCACGCTCTTCGAGACGATCATCTCGGTGGCCAAACCCGCCGCCAAGGTCGTTATAGAAGCCGACAAGGAAAACCTCGACGGACTGAACTTCCTGGCCGGAAAGCGCATTTCGGAGGTCAACCGCATGGCCGAACTGGGCGTGCAGCTGGCGCACATCGACGGCGGCGTGCCGAACATCCGCATCGAGATTCCCGAAATCTCGGCCCGGACGATCGGCGGCCTGCTCTACTTCTTCGAGAAAGCCTGCGGCATCAGCGGCTACATTCTGGGCGTGAACCCCTTCGACCAGCCCGGCGTCGAGGCGTACAAGAAGAACATGTTCGCCCTGCTGGACAAGCCCGGCTACGAAGAGGCTTCGAAAGCCATCAAAGCCCGGCTGTAAAACGCTGCGGCGCTACGCAAAAAGCGGATTCTCCGATGGAGAATCCGCTTTTTCATTGTCCCGGCGGCGCGTCAGAGGAACGGCTTCGCCGCTTCCGGAGCATGCGCGCTGCGGCCCACGACGCCGTCCTTCGCATAGGCGGGAATCTCCACGGCGGTATAGAGCGACACGACATCGTCCGTCTCCGAACGCAGCTGCAATTCGGTCTCCGTCTGCTTTTCGATCGCATAGCTGCTCTCCCACGGCGTATCGTCGGAATAGTGTCCCGAAAGAATTTGGCCCTCCTTGACATAGGTTCCGGTCAGTTTCCGATAACCGGGCGTGTCGATGCACTGGTAAAGCGCGAAGGTCATGTCCTCGTTGAGTTGCAGAAAGACCTTGCCGGAAAGCTCCGTACCGCCGCTCCAGCGGGTGAGCATCCAGCCATCGTAACGGGGCGCCTCCTCCTTCTTCTTATCGCTTCCGCCGCAGCCGGCCATCAGGAGGGCCAGCGCTGCAACGATACCGATTCTAAATCCTCGTTTCATGCGTTTCGTCCGCGCCGCATCTGGTTTGCCGCGGCGGCGGTCCACAAATATAGGGTTTGAAATCCGAAATCCAAAACCTACGGGTGAAAAATCCCCCAGCGGCGGATGAAAACACCCGCCGTTGGCATAAAAAATGCACCTCGCAGTCCGGGCTATTCCCCGATCCTGCAACACGATGAAACTGCGTCTGGTCCTGATACTCCTGCTGTTCGCGGCATCGGCGGGCATCCTCGTCTGGCTGTACTGCGCGGCGGCGCGCACGCCCCGGGTGCCGCAAACCCCGCCGTGGGCCGAAACGCTCGCGGACCTCGACGCCTGCTGCCGCCGCAAACATGTCAAATCGGTGCAATACGACAACTTCGCCGCGATCGCCGCCGGGGAATCCCGCCCCGATGCCGAACGATTGTTCCGGGCTATGGCCTTCTCCGAACGGTTGCAGGAACACAACTGTGCACAAGCCATCCTGCGTCTGGGCGGCAGCTACACGCCTCCGGTGCGGATCGTACTTTTCGGAGGCACGACCGACGACAATCTGGAACGAAGCATCGGCTACGAACGCCGGAACCTCGGCGAACGGCACGGCACGGAGATCGGCCGCGCCCTGCGGAAAGGCAACCGCTATGCGGCGCGGATGCTGATCCGGGCATCCGCCGCGGACCTGCGGAACGCCGTCCTGATGGAGCGTTGCCGGAGTGCCGGGAGCGACGAGCCGGACAGCTGCCGGTTCTTCGTATGCCCGGAATGCGGCAACATCTACGCAGCGGAGCACCTCGATTATTACTGTCCGATCTGCCTGACCGGCCGCGAACGGTTCGTCAGGTTCGAATAGCCGGTCCAAGAGGCGGGGTTCAGAAAGGATCGCAACGGGAAAAGCCCCTGAGAGCGAGAAATCCTACCGCAGCCCCTAAGTCCCGCTCCTTTCGAGAGGGGTGGATTTTGCGTAAACGAAGCAAGGCGCGGATGGGTAGTACGGAATACATCCCATTCGCGCCCTGCGAATACGAGTGCAAAGATGCCCTACAAAATCGGAAACTACTCTTCGTCGGCCTCCTTCATGGTGTGGTAAACGTTCACCACGTCGTCGTCCTCTTCGAGCTTCTCGACCAGCTTCTCGACCGATTCGCGGCCCTCGGCGTCGAGCTCCTTCACGTCGGCCGGAATCCGCACCGACTCTCCAGAAACGATCTCGAAACCCTTGTCGTCGAGCCACTTCTGAATGGCGCCGAAAGATTCATAGGGAGCGTAGACCGTGATGCCGTCCTCCTCGGGATAGAACTCATCGACACCCAGGTCGATCATCTCCAACTCCAGCTCTTCGGGATCGACGCCCTCGGCGGCGCGGAACTTGAAGACGCACTTGTGGTCGAACAGGAATCCGACCGAACCGCTGTTGCCCAGCGTGCCGCCGCACTTGTTGAAATACATGCGCACGTTGGCCACCGTACGGTTGGTGTTGTCCGTGGCGGTCTCGACCAGGAACGCGATGCCGTGGGGGCCGTATCCTTCGTAAATCACCTCCTTGTAATCGGCGGCGTCCTTCTCGGTGGCACGCTTGATGGCGCGCTCGATATTCTCCTTGGGCATGTTCTCGGCCTTGGCGTTCTGAATCAGAATGCGCAGGCGGGTATTGCCCGACGGATCGGAGCCTCCGGCCTTGACGGCGATCTCGATCTCCTTGCCCAGTTTGGTGAAGGTGCGGGCCATATGGCCCCAGCGTTTCAATTTTCGCGCTTTGCGATACTCAAAGGCTCTTCCCATACGATTATCGTTTTTTCAGTTATTTTCTTTCGTGGTGCAAAGGTATAAAATTCGCAGAAAAAAACGGTAATCTCGTTCAAAAATATTCGCCCCGGAGCCGCTAATAGACGTAACTGATCTCCGCAGACCAGGAGTCGGTGCGGAAAGGCTCGGCCGGAAGTCCCGCACCGTTTTCGAGGTTGGTCATCGGATAGAGCAGGAAAGCATAGCGTACGGCCACGCCGGAAGCTGCGGTAGAAGTTGTTACCACGTCGGGGCAGGTGAGCCACACCTCCGAACCGTGGATCTCGGCCGACGCCGGCCAGAACTTATGCTCCGAACCGGCCATCGAGGCCACGTAGAAATGCTTCGGAGCCTGCCCGTCGTTGGTTTTCAGCCCTTCGGCATTGTCGAAGAGGAGCTTCACCACGCCGTTCTCGACTTTCAGACTGTTGTAGCGCGGCCCGAGGCACGCCACCTCGCTGCGGCCGTAGGTCCCGTTGAGCGCCAGACGCGCCAGGCGTTCGCCCACGGGGCACTTGTTCGTGGGATGGATGTCGTCGGGATCGCCCACGTCCATCGTCACAGCCATCCCCGAGTGAGAAACCTGCTCGCGGGTCAGCGCCTGCGCCTCGCGCATGTAGGCGTAACCGATAGCCTCGCCCTGGGTGTAGAACCACTCTTTCGAGGAGGTGTCCTGACCGAAACCCCACGGGGCGATCTGCACGTAATAGAACGGCATCTCGCTGTGGGCGAAGTTACGCCGCCAACCGTTGATGAGCGTCTTCATCAGCAGGGGATAGATCGGATAGTCGCCCCAGTTGCCTTCGCCCTGATACCACACCACACCGCGGGCCGACAGCGGCAGCAACGGGTGAACCATGCTGTTGTAGAGTTCGGCGGGCCGCACCAGCACGTTCATATCAGGATTGGCCTTGTAAGGATCGACGAAATTCGCTTTCAGCCGGCTGTCGCCTTCGAGAGCCTCGATCGGCGTATAAGCCTGCGCCGTGGCGCCGCCGTAAGAAGTATTGACCAATCCGACGGGCACGCCCAGCTCCTTGTGGAGCATCCGCCCGAAGTAGTAGCCCACAGCGCTCTGGGAGCCGGCCGTCGCAGGGCTCGTGGAATACCATCTGCCATAGGGCGCGGGCATCTCCTCGCGCCAGTCGAAGATCGGGGCGGCCGTATTCGAGGGTTGCACGGTGAAAAAGCGGATGTTCGGATAGTTCGCGGCGTTGATCTCGGCCGGGGCGTCGAGTACCTGTCCCAAGGCGAAAGCCATGTTCGACTGCCCGCCCAGCACCCACACCTCGCCGATCAGCAGGTCGCGCAGAACCGCTTTCCGGAGCGGCGTCGAAACCACGATCGACTGCGGAGCATTGTCGGAAGGCGCCGCAGGCACCGGAATTTCCAGCACCCACGCCCCGTTCGCATCAGCCTTGCAGGTGTATTCCTGCCGGGCCCAGCTCGCTTTCGCGGTGATCTTCACGTTGGCAGCGGAAGCCTTGCCCCACAGGCGAAATGGCCGGTTCTGCTGGATCACCATGCCGTCCTGCAAAAAACTGTGCAGTTCGAAAGTCCCCTCGACCCCGTCTTCACGCGGGTCATCCTCCCCGGAGGAGCAGCCCGCGAGGAGCGCAAACACGGCGACAAACGCAAAAAAGAGTTTTTTCATATAGCTTAATCGTTTAAGTATTGATTAAGACAAAAGTAAGTAAAAAAACGCATCATCCAAACCGGCAGGCAAAAGAAATATCGGCGGGAGGAGAGATATTTCACCATATTTATGTAATTTTGCGCCGTACAATACATACATAGGGATATGGAAATCAAAAGCCGTTTTGACCATTTCAATATCAATGTCACGGACCTCGCACGCAGCCTCGACTTCTACGACAAGGCGCTCGGGCTGAAAGAGGTCGGCCGCAAGGAGGCATCCGACGGATCGTTCGTGCTGGTGTATCTCGGCGACGGGCAGACCCCGTTCCGCCTCGAACTGACGTGGCTCCGCGACCACGCCGCAACGCCCTACGAACTGGGCGAGAACGAAAGCCACCTCTGCATGCGCGTCGCAGGCGACTACGACGCCATCCGCGAATATCATCGCGGAATGGGGTGCGTCTGTTATGAAAACCTCGATATGGGGCTCTATTTCATCAACGACCCGGACGACTACTGGATCGAAATCCTGCCCGTCAAATAGCCATGCAGAAAGAGACCGACTTGCAGAAGGAGGTTGACGAAGCCGTGCGCGCGATGCGCGCGGGCGGAATCATCCTCTACCCCACCGACACGGTCTGGGGACTGGGCTGCGACGCTACGAACGCCGCCGCCGTGGAACGTATCTACAAACTCAAGCGCAGCGAGAACAAGAAGTCGATGCTCGTGCTGTGCGCCTCGGCCGACATGGTCGTGCGCTACGTCAACAAGGCTCCCGGCATCGCCTTCGAGGTGATGGAGCTGGCGACGAGCCCCCTGACGGCTATTCTGCCGGGTGCCGCGGGAGTTGCCGAGAACCTCATCCCCGAGGAGGGGACGCTCGGCGTGCGCATCCCCGACCACGAATTCTGCCGCCGGATGCTCCGCGCCCTCGGACGGCCGGTCGTCTCGACCTCGGCCAACATCTCGGGCGAAGCGACGCCCGCGGGATTGCAGGAGGTGGCGCAGGAGATCATCGACGGCGTGGACTTCGTCGTCAATCCCCGTTTCGAAGGCAAACCCACCCGCAAGGCTTCGTCGATCATCGCCTTCGGCGAAGGCGGCGAGGTGAAGATCATCCGCGAATAAGATGGCCCGCGTACTCGAAACCCCCATCCAGAAACGGTTCTCGGACATCGACCCGTTCCAGCACGTGAACAACGTCTCGCAGCAAATGTATTTCGATGTCGGCAAGACGGAGTATTACGAAAAGATACTGGGCGCGGAGGTGCTGTCGGGCGACCTGCGCATCCTCACCGTCTCGACCGCAACCTCCTACGCGGGGCAGGTGCGGATGCACGACCCGGTGCGCGTGACGACCACCTGCGAACGGATCGGCACGAAGAGCCTGACGCTCTTCCAGCAACTGCTGGTAGGCGAAGAGGTTCGCAGCGAAAGCCGCTCGGTGATGGTGGTCTTCGACTTCGCCCGCCAGCGAAGCGAGCCCGTGCCCGAGGAGTGGCGCCGGCGGCTTCTTGCGGATTAGTGCGGCAGCAGCCCGTCGGACCGCAGCTGCACCTCTCCGTGGCGGACGTAGTATTTATAGCCGACGACGACCAGCACGACCCCCGCGAAGATAAAGGCCAGCGCCGTCATGTTCGCCGCGTTGAAGCGCGCCTGACCGCGCGTGACGGCCAGGATGCCGGCGATAAGAGGCTGGATATAACGGTAAAGGGCCGTATGCACGGAGGTCAGTTTTTCCGTGCCGCGGTAGAGCAGGTACATCGGCAGGACGGTGCCCAGGATCAGGATATAAGCCAGTTCGGCCTGCGCATAGAGCGGCAGGTGCAGGAACGGCACATGGGCGATGTATTTCCAGAAGAAGGGCGCCGTGACGGCCAGCCCGATGATGTAATACCATCCCATCACGACCAGCGTGCCCAGTTTTTCGAGCTGCGGCTTGATGATCACCGTATTGATGGCGATGGCCACCACGGCAACGAGCACGAACAGGTTGCCCTGCGCCCGGCTGCCGTGGGTGAGTGTGAATCCGTCGCTGAAAAGCAGGATGGCGGCCCCGACCAACGCGCAGACGACACCCACGACGCGGGCCCGGATGTATTTGTGCGGGTGCATCAGGTGGTCCATGATGAGCGTGAAGGCCGGGCCCAGCGTGGCGATGATCGAGGCGTCGATAGGCGTGGTGTAGGACGAGCCCCAGAGCAGCATATACATCCACCCGTAGACGATCAGCAGCGTGACGATCAGGATGTTGCCGGCATCGCGCCACGTGATGCGGAACGACTGCTTCGAGAAGAGTGCGAAGGGGATGAAGAAGATCGCCGCCGAGAGCACCTGAAGCATGAAGATCTGCTGGAAGTCGAGGTAATTGCGCGTGAGCGAAACGTAAAACGAGAAATTCGCCCCGAAAAAGACGTTAGCGAAGACCAAATCGAGATTATAGCGCGTTTTACTCACGAAAGGACGATACTGCAATTATCGCACCACCCGCCTAAGAGGCGGGTTTTAGGGGCGGCGGCAGGAATTACGGGTCGGAACACAATCTGCGCTACAACCCATTGGGGGCAATGGCAGGAATTACGGGTCGGAGCCTGACACGCGCTTCGACCTAATTAAAAAACGGCTCTTAGCCGGACGGGCAAAAAAAAGATGGACAAAGGAAAACTGAAAGGTCATGCGGCCTTGTGGGCCGCGAACATCGTCTGGGGCCTCAACGCCCCGATCGGCAAAAGCGTGCTTCAGTCCGAGACGAATCCCGGGGGAATCAGCCCCTTCGCGCTGAGCGTCTACCGCATGGTGGGCGCCGCGCTGCTGTTCTGGGCCGTATCGCTCTTCTTTCCCCGCGAACGGGTCGCACCGCGCGACATCGTGCTGCTGCTCTTCGCCTCGGTGTTCGGCATCCAGCTCAACCAGATGCTCTTCCTCTGGGGGCTGTCGCTCACGTCGCCCATCGACACCTCGATCATCGCCACCATCGTCCCCGTGCTGACCATGATACTGGCGACGCTCTTCCTGCGCGAGCCGATCACGTGGCTCAAGGCCGGAGGCGTGTTCCTCGGATGCGCCGGGGCGCTGATCCTCATTCTCGTGAGCCAGCACGGAACGGGCCACACATCGAGCGTCAAAGGCGACGTGCTCTGCATCGTCAGCGCCGTCAGCTACGCCACCTACCTCACGGCCTTCCGCAACGTGATCGTCCGCTACTCACCCGTGACGACGATGAAATGGATGTTCCTCTTCGCGGCCGTCGCGGCTCTGGCGATCTACTGGCGCCCGCTGACGGAGGTGGACTACGCCGCCGTGTCGCCGCGCATCTGGGGCGGCGTGGCCTACGTGGTCGTCGGCGCGACGTTCTTCTCCTATCTGATGGTTCCCGTGGCGCAGCACCACCTGCGGCCGACGGTCGTGTCGATGTATAACTACGTGCAGCCCATCGTGGCGGTGCTCTTCACCGTGGCCCTCGGGCTCGACACCTTCGGCTTCACCAAAGCCGGGGCCGCGCTGTGCGTCTTCGTCGGGGTATGGCTGGTGACCAAATCGAAATCCCGGGCGCAACTGGATGCCGCCCGTCTGAAAGGCGGGGTTTAGGGGCGCCCGCCTAAAAGGTGTTTTTTTGAATTGTCAGCAACGCAGACCTATTCAAGAGCGGTTTTGCGCGTCCGTCACGGTTTCACCTTTGTCAGCCCGCGTTCCGCCGCCAGCCGCTCCATCAGGGCGTAAGCCGCGTCGTATTCGTTGGGAATTTCGCCGTCGAGAATGGCGTTCTTGATGACCTCCTTGATGTCGCCGATCACGCGGCACGGGCCGATGCCGTAGGTCTCCATAATCAGCTCGCCCGTGACCGGAGGCTGGAAATTGCGGATGCGGTCCCGCTCTTCGAGATCCTTCATCTTGCGGCGCACCAGCTCGAAATTCGCCAGAAAGCGTTTCACTTTGGCGTCGATGCCCGAAGTGATGTCCGCCTCGCACAGGATCATCAGCGACTCCACGTCGTCCCCCGCCTCGAACAGCAGACGCCGCACGGCGGAGTCCGTCACCATGTCTTCGGAGAGGATGATGGGCCGCAGGTGGAGGAAGACGAGTTTCTGCACGAACTTCATGTGCTCGTTCAGAGGCAGTTTCAGCTGCCGGAAAATCCCGGGCACCATCTTCGAACCCACGACCTCGTGGCCGTGGAACGTCCAGCCTGCCTTCGGGTCGTAGGCTTTGGTCTGCGGCTTGCCGATGTCGTGCAGAATGGCGGCCCAGCGCAGCCACAGGTCGTCCGAACGGCGTGAGACATTGTCCAGCACCTTGAGCGTATGGATGAAATTGTCCTTATGGGCGTGCTTGCCCCGCTTCTCCACCCCCTTGAGGTTGTGGAGTTCGGGGAAGATCAGTTCCAGCAGCCCCGTGAGTTCCAGCAGTTCGAAGCCCATCGAGGGAACGGGCGAAAGGACGATCTTGTTGAGTTCGGTGACGATGCGTTCGCGCGAAACGATCCGGATGCGCTCCGCGTTGCGGCGGATGGCCTCGAAGGTCTCCTCCTCGATCGTGAAGCCCAGCTGCGCGGCGAACCGCACGGCGCGCATCATGCGCAGCGGGTCGTCCGAAAAGGTGATGTCGGGATCGCACGGCGTGCGGATGATGCAGTCTTCGAGGTCGGACATCCCGTCGAAGGGATCGACCAGTTCACCGAACGTGGCCTCGTTCAGCGACCACGCCATAGCGTTGATCGTGAAGTCGCGCCGCCGCTGGTCGTCTTCGAGCGTCCCGGGCTCGACCTCGGGTTTGCGCGAATCGCGGGTGTAGGACTCCTTGCGGGCCCCCACGAACTCCACTTCGACGCCCCCGGCACGGACCATCGCCGTGCCGAAGGTCTTGAAGACCGAAACCTTGGCTTTCAGCTCGCGCCCCAGCGCCTCGGCCAGCGCGATACCGCTGCCCACGACCACCACGTCGATGTCGGTCGAGGGACGCCGCAGATAGTGGTCGCGCACGTAGCCCCCGACGACGAAAGCCCTCACGCCCTGCTCGTCGGCAAGACGCGAAATCCGCCGGAATATCGGATTCGTCAGCTTCACCCGGCTATTTCACATGAGGTTTGATGACATCGCGCCACACCAGATAGCCTTCGCCTTTGAGATGCAGTCCGTCGAGCGTGTAACGCTTGTCCAGATTGCCGTTTTCGTCGGCCAGAGCTCCCCAGACATCGAGGTAGGTGACGCCCTTCTCGTCGCACAGCGCTTCGAGCCGCTTGTTCGTCGGCACGATCAGCGGCGCACAGGCTTTGCGGCGCTCGTACCCCGGCAGATCGCCGTTGACGGGCAGGATGCTCTGCACGTAAATCTTGGTCCAGCGCGATTCGGCCTGGAAGCGGTCGATCAGCCGCCCGATGTTGGCCAGCACCTCGTCGGGCGAAGCGCCGGAGATCAGGTCGTTGATGCCGATCATCAGGAAGAGCTTTTTGGGATGCCCCTCGATGATCGGGTCGAGCCGTTCGAGCAGCCACCCCGAACGGTCGCCGCTGATGCCGCGGTTCTTGATGTGGCGGTTGTTGAACAGCTCGGCCCACTCGCAGCCGTCGGTGATCGAATTGCCCAGAAAGACGATGTCGCTCGAAAGCACCGGAAGCACCTCGAACAGCGTCCGTCTGCGGAGGTTGTACTCGCTCTGGGCGAACACCGAGCCCGCGGCGAGGAGGGCGGTGAAAAGGATCAGGATACGTTTCATGGTCATCATAATTTAAGTTCGCGCCGGTAGAGCTGCACGGTGTTTTCCAGTCCGTAGTAGAGTGCGTCGCAAATCAGCGCATGGCCGATCGACACCTCGTCGGTCCAGGGAATGCGGCTGACGAAATAACGCAGATTCTCCAGCGACAGGTCGTGTCCGGCGTTCAGCCCCAGCCCCTGCCGGCGGGCCTCCTCGGCGGCGGCCACATAGGGAGCCGCGGCCCGCTCCGGCCCGTCGGGATACTCCCGCGCATAAGCCTCGGTGTAGAGCTCCACGCGGTCGGCGCCGCACGCCTTCGCCCCGGCCACCATCTCCGGAGAGGGGTCCACGAAGATCGAGACCCGGATGCCCTTTTCGTGGAAACGCTGCGTCACGCCGGTCAGGAACTCGCGGTTGGCCACGGTGTCCCATCCGGCGTTCGACGTGATGGCGTCGTGGGCGTCGGGCACGAGGGTCACCTGCGCCGGAACCACCTCCGACACCAGGTCGATGAAGCTCGGAATGGGATTGCCCTCGATGTTGAGCTCCGTCGTGAGCACCCGCTTCAGGTCGCGCACGTCGTCGTAACGGATATGGCGCGCATCGGGACGCGGATGCACCGTGATGCCGTCGGCTCCGAAACGCTCGATGTCCAGGGCCGCGCGAACCACGTCGGGCAGGTTGCCGCCGCGCGAATTGCGCACCACGGCGATCTTATTGATGTTAACACTCAGCTTTGTCATAAAATCCACTCCATTAAAGAAATACAGGCTCCGGTCCGGACAAGTTCAAATAAATTTGGCTCGTCGCTCACCTTTCACTATATTTGTAGCGATATGCCGCGCCTCCGCGCCGGCCCGCAGACGCCTGCGTCCCGGATTCGGATCGGCGTGGTAAAGTTACTTATTTTTTCGAAACTCCGCCGATGAAAATCATACTTTTTTCCCGCGCGCAGATCGCCCACACCCCCGAGGAGATCCGCCAGTTGTTCGAGGCGATCGACGCATCCGGATTCGATTACGCAGTCAACGAGGAGTTTGCCCCCGTCGTGCGGCAAACCGCCGGAATAGCGCTCCCGCCCGAGAAGGTCTACGGCCGTCACATCGGCGAACAGCCTGCCGGAACCATCATGGTCTGCTACGGAGGCGACGGAACGCTGCTCGAAGGGGTGCACCGCCTCTGCGGAGCCCCGATCCCCGTGATGGGGATCAACGCCGGGCACCTGGGATTCCTGACCAGCGCCCCGAGCGCCGGGCTGGACCTGATATTCAACGACATCGCGGCCGGAAAGATCACCACCGAGCCCCGCTCGCTGCTCTCCATCGAGGGCGATTTCGGCGAACAGCCCGACTCGACGCTGGCGCTCAACGAATTCACCGTGCAGCGCCACGGCGCGGGAATGATCTCGGTCGAAACCTACGTTGACGGGCAGATGGTGGCCACCTATCACGGCGACGGGGTGATCGTCTCGACCCCCACGGGATCGACCGCCTATTCGCTCAGCGCCGGAGGCCCCGTCGTGGCTCCGACGTGCCGGTGTCTCGTCATCTCGCCCCTCGCCCCCCACAACCTCACGATGCGCCCGGTGGTGATCCCCGATTCGGGCGTCATCTCGCTGCGCGTCAACGCCCGCCGCTCGGCCGCGTTCGTCACGCTGGACGACCGCACCTACCGGATTTCGCACGGCGCGGCCTTCACCGTCAGGCGGGCCGAACAGAAGATTTTTTTGGCCGTGCCGCACAATATATCATTTTACGACACGTTACGGAATAAGATGATGTGGGGAATCGACATCCGCAGTTAATCTTTACTCGTTTTTTCCTTAATTAATAGAATTTTCCCTATATTTGTGCCCTATTATGAGCGAGCAGAAACGCATACCGCAACACGTCGCCATCATCATGGACGGCAACGGCCGCTGGGCCGGGTTGCACGGCAAGGAGCGTTACGAGGGTCATGCCGCAGGCGTGGAGCCCGTGCGGGCGTCGCTGCGCGCTGCCGCCCGCTGGGGCGTGAAATACCTGACGCTCTATGCGTTCTCGACCGAAAACTGGGGACGCCCCTCCGCAGAGGTCGATGCGCTGATGGAGCTTTTCTGCCAGAGCGTCGTGAACGAGACGCCCGAACTGATCCGCCAGGGGGTCGAGGTGCGCATGATCGGCGACCGGAGCCGCTTCTCGGAGAAGGTGCAGAAGTATCTGGCCCAGGCCGAGGAACGGACCGCCGGAGGAAAGACGCTGACGCTGATTCTGGCGCTCAACTACTCGTCGCGCGACGAAATAACGCGCGCCGTGCGGCAGATCGCCCGCCGTGCGGAGGCCGGGGAGATCGCCCCGGGGGAGATCTCCGAAGCCACGATCGGCGCCGCGCTCGACACGGCCCCCTATCCGGACCCCGACCTGATCGTCCGCACCAGCGGCGAACAGCGGCTGAGCAATTTCCTGCTGTGGCAGGCGTCCTACGCCGAATTCTGGTTCCCTGAGGTGCTGTGGCCCGATTTCACGGAGCGGGATTTCGATGCGGCCGTGGAGGAGTACGCACGGCGCGACCGCCGCTTCGGGCTGGTTAAATGATTGAAATTTAGACTATATTTGCAATAGATGAACTATTCCGGTAAGATATTCACGGCAGCAGCGGCCCTCGTGCTTTGCTGCTCGAATATATTCGCCCAGGAGCAGAACCCGCAGGACACGACGGCGGCTCCGAAGCCTGCGGTCTCCGAAAATGCCCCGATGTACAGGAACGACGGCGCACCCAGGCTCTACCACATTCGCAACGTCAATGTCCACGGCGTGCAGTACCTCAATCCCGACATTCTCAAATCGTCCGCCGGACTGATCGAGGGCGATTCGATCTACCTGCCGAGCAACTTCATCTCCAACGCCATCTCGCGGCTCTGGAGCCAGCGGTTTTTCTCGGACGTGAAGATCGGCGCCGAGATCGAGGGCGACAGCCTCGACCTGGAGGTGTTCCTCAAAGAGCGCCCCCGCGTCTACAACTGGGAGTTCGAAGGCATCTCGAAGGGCAAGAAGAAAGACCTTCTGGAGAAACTCAAACTCAAACGAGGCAGCGAACTCTCGGATTACGTCATCGACAAGAACCAGAAGCTCATCAAACAGTACTGGGCCGAAAAGGGTTTCCGCAACACGGAGGTCGGCGTGCGCATCGACAACGACACGCTGCGTCCCGGACAGGCCGTGACCGTCACGTTCCTCATCGACCGCAAGTCGAAGGTCAAGATCGGCAAGATCAACTTCACGGGCAACGAACAGTTCCCGGACAAGCGTCTGCGCCGCACGTTCAAGAAAACCCACCAGAAATCGATCAACTTCTTCAAGGGCGCCAAGCTCAACGAAAGCGACTACGAAAACGACAAGGAGCTGCTGATCGACTTCTACAACTCGAAAGGCTACCGCAACGCGACGATCGTGAGCGACTCGATCTACCCGATCAACGAAAAACGCCTGGGCATCGACATCGACGTTTCGGAGGGCAACAAATACTACATCCGCAACGTGTCGTGGGTCGGCAACTCGGTCTATGAGACCGACGACCTGCAACGCATGTTCGGCGTCAAGAAGGGCGACACCTACGACAAAAAGTCGATGCACAAGCGGCTGGGAATCGGCAAGGAGGAGAACCCCGAGGACATGTCGGTCAAGTCGCTCTATCAGAACGAAGGCTACCTGATGTCGCAGATCGAACCCGCCGAGGTCATCATCGCCCCCGACTCGATCGACATCGAAGTCAAGGTGTTCGAAGGCAAGCAGTTCACCATCAACGAAGTCGGCATCACGGGCAACCAGCGCGTCGATGACGAGGTGATCCGCCGCGAGCTGTACACCCGTCCGGGCGAACTTTACAACCGCTCGCTGCTGATGCAGACCATCCGCACGCTGGGTTCGATGGGACACTTCAACCCCGAGGCCGTCATGCCCGACATCAAACCCGTCACGAACGACCTGGTGAACATCAACTGGCCCCTCGAAGAGCAGGCTTCCGACCAGTTCAACATCGCCGGCGGCTGGGGCTCGGGCACGTTCGTGGGCTCGGTGGGCATCACGCTGAACAACCTTTCGATCAAGAACACCTTCAAGAAAGGCGCATGGCGCCCCTACCCGATGGGCCAGAACCAGCGGCTGTCGCTCTCGGCGCAGACCAACGGCACCTATTACAAGGCTTTCGCGTTCAGTTTCACCGACCCCTGGATGGGCGGCAAGAAACCCAACTCGTTCACCCTCTCGGCACACTTCTCCGAGCAGAACAACGCCTACTACGTATGGCAGTCGGCGACGCAGTATTTCCGCACCTACGGCGTGGCCGCCGGTCTGGGCAAGCGGCTGAACTGGCCCGACCCCTACTTCACGTTCTACGCCGAGGCCAACTACGAGCGCTACAACCTGAAAAACTGGACGGGATTCGTCGTGGAGAACGGCAACTCGAACCTGCTGTCGCTCAAACTGGTGCTGGCCCGCAACTCGGTGGACCAGCCGATCTACCCGCGCCGCGGCTCGGAGTTCAGCGCCTCGGTGCAAGCCACGCTTCCCTACTCGCTCTGGGACGGTAAGGATTACAGCGACCAGTCGATGTCCGATCAGGACCGCTACCGCTGGATCGAGTTCCACAAATGGCAGTTCAAGGCGCAGTGGTTCCAGGGATTCCTGCGCAACTCGAACCTCGTGCTGATGCTCAAAGCCGAGATGGGATACCTCGGAAGCTACAACAAGAACAAGGTTTCGCCCTTCCAGCGCTTCGAGGTCGGCGGCGACGGCATGTCGGGATACAACATATACGGTATCGACATCATCGCCATGCGCGGTTACGAGGACGGTGCGCTCGACCCGTCGAGCTACTACTCCCGCGGCTACAACAAATACACCGCCGAGCTGCGCTACCCGATCATCCTGAAACCTTCGTCGCAGATCTACGTGCTCGGATTCCTCGAGGGCGGTAACGCATTCGACTCGTGGAAGAAGTTCTCGCCCTTCCGGATCAAGCGTTCGGCCGGCTTCGGCGTCCGCCTCTATCTGCCCGTGGTGGGTATGCTCGGCATCGACTGGGGCTACGGATTCGATCCCCCCGCGAACTCCACGACCAAGAGCGGCAGCCAGTTCCACTTCGTCCTCGGTCAGCAGTTCTAAAAAAGGCCTTGTGGCAATAAATTTGAAAGAAAAGAGTTATATTTACAGCACGAACCCGGGAAACCGGCTGAATATTAACTTAAAATAACAGGATTATGAAACGGCTGATTTTAATCGCGGCATTCATTCTGACGGCAGGAACCCTCGCGGCCCAGAACTACATAATCGTCAACAGCGAAAAAGTCTTCAAGTCGATCGACGCCTACAACACGGCCATATCCGATCTGGACAAACTCGCCAAACAGTACCAGACGCAGGTGGATACCAAGTTCAACGAGGTCGAGACGCTCTACAACAACTATCAGGTTCAGAAAACGTCGCTTTCGGCCGCAGCGCGTCAGGTGCGTGAAAACGCCATCCTCCAAAAAGAAAAGGAGGCCCAGGAGTATCAGGAGAGCCTGTTCGGACAGGAAGGCACGCTGATGAAAAAACGGGTCGAGATGATCTCTCCGATCCAGAAGCAGGTCTTCGCGGCCATCGAAGCCTACGCCAAGCAGGTCGGGGCCGACCTGGTGTTCGATTCGGCGAACAATCCCACGCTGCTCTACAACAACCCCGCGGTCGAGCGGACGCAGCAGGTGATCGACGCCCTGAAAAAGAAATGACATCAAAACATTAACTGATAAATTCGTATGAAAAAAGCAATCAAACTGACCCTCGCTGTTGCGCTGGTTATGGGCTCCACGTCGCTTTTCGCTCAGAAATTCGGCCGCATCAACACCCAGGAGATCATCATGGCGATGCCCGAAACCAAGACCATGCAGGAAAACATGGAGACCTACGCCAAGGAGCTGCAAGACAACATCGAAACGATGAACGTCGAGTTCAACACCAAATTGCAGGATTTCCAAAAGAACTACAACACCTTCAGCGATGCCATCAAGGAGATGAAGGAGAAGGAGTTGCAGGACATGCAGAACCGCACCCGCGAATTCCAGGAGCGCGCACAGCAGGACTATCAGAAAAAACAGAACGAACTGCTCGGCCCGATCATCGAGAAGGCCAAGGCGGCTATCGACAAGGTTTCGGCCGCAAATGCCTATACGGTCGTATTCGACACCTCGACCGGCTCGCTGGCCTATTTCGACGAGGCGACGCTGACCGACATCGCCCCCCAGGTGAAGAAAGAGCTCGGCATCACCGACGCTCCCGCAGCAGCCCCCGCAGCCAAATAAAAACGCCCTACGGAGCGATTCCGCAGAATCCGAACAATTTTACCTGTCTTAGGAGTGCCGGCCGACAGCGACCGGCGCTCCTTTTTCATGCGCCATAGTTCAAAAACACGCCCGAGGTGATCGAAAAGACGGATAATCGAACCATATGAACCATGCGGAATGATTTTATTACTATATTTGTCGGAAATCGAGTGAAACTATGAACAGCAAAGACGCAGAAACTCCGATCACCAGCTTCACCCTCAGCAAGCTGATCGCCATGTCCGGCGGCGAGAAACGCCCCGGCCCGCTGGGGGAATGCATCGCCACCAGCAGCGCCGCGCAAATGGAGGTATTCCGGTTTCCGGGACGCCTCGACGCTTTCGTCATCGGCGTGGGAACCGAAGGCGAAACGACCTTCACCTCCAACCTGAAAGAATACCGGCTGAAAAAGGACTCGCTCTTCATCGTCGGACCGAAGCATATCCTGCAAATACAGTCCAACAACAGCTTCAAGGCGCATGTCCTCGTCATCTCGCCGGACTTCCTGCGCCGCATCAACATCGACACCAAACACCTGATGCCGCTCTTCCTGCAATTCGGATCGCGGCACTGCATGGAGCTCACCCACGCCGAATGCCAGTCGCTGCGCAGCTTCATCTCGATGGTCGAACAGGAACTCGAAGGTCCCGAAACCGATTTTGCGATCGAGATCGTCAGCGGACTGATCGCGGCGACGATTTATAAGGTCGGCGACATCCTGACTCACTACATGGAGAAGCATCCCGAGATGGACAATCCCGTGCACAACCGGGCCGAGGAGTATTTCAAGCAGTTCACCGAGCTGCTCGGCGAACACTACACGCGCGAACGCAGCGTGGGTTACTACGCCCGACAGCTCTGCATCACGCCCAAATACCTCACGACGCTCATCAAACGCATCAGCGGCAAATCGGTGTCGGAATGGATCGACAGCTACGTCATCCTCGAAGCCAAAACGCTGCTCAAATACTCGAACATGAGTGTCCAGGAGATCGCCTATTACCTCAATTTCCCCAACCAGTCGTTCTTCGGCAGCTATTTCAAACGCAATACGGGCATGTCGCCGTCGCAGTACAAGGCCAAGCAATAGCGAAAAGCCCGGTTTCAGGAGAGGCCGAAACCGGGCTTTCGATCAGTGCAGTGCAACTGTCGTGCATCGAGAAAGATCCCCGGACGGGACGTACTTCGGTACTGCCTTCCGGGGATTCGAGCGATGTGCGGCAGGAGCGCCGCAATCATCGAAAACATCAGAACGGATAGCCGACGCCGAAATTCAGCGCCGTATTCTTCCAGCGGAAATTGTGAATCCACCGCTCGCCGGCGGGATTGTTGGGATTATGGAGCTGGATGCCCCAGTCGAGGCGCAGCACGGCGAATTTGATGTCGAAGCGCAGGCCCAGTCCCGTGTTGAATCCCAACTGTTTGTAGAACCGATCGAAGCGGAAGACCGCATCGTCCGAATACTCCTTCGGATTCTCCCGGATGTACCAGATATTGCCCAAATCGAAGAAGGTCGCCCCGTGGATGATCCCCCAGACCGGGAAGCGCAGTTCGAGGTTGGCCTCCAGCTTCACGTCGCCGGTCTGCACCGGATAGTCGTTGCGGGGGTCGGGCACCGATCCCTGTCCGAGGGTGCGGGGCGTCCAGCCGCGCATGCCGTTGCTGCCGCCGCAGTAGAACTGGCGGTCGAACGGCACGGAGGAGGAGTTGCCGTAGGCCATCGCCACGCCTCCGTAGAGGCGCCCGACGAGCGCCGTCACGTCGCCCAGCATGATTTTCCGGCTGACGCTCAGGTCCGAACGGAAATACTGCGAATAACGGATGCCGAAGATCGAATAGTAGTCCTTGTCCCGGGCCGGGGAGAAGAACATGTGTTCGACGGCGTCGATCAGGTTGCCGGCGGTCTCGGCGTTGAAACGGATATTCGTGGCGTTGCCTCCGAGATTCTTGCGCTGGTTGTTGTAACTGTAACCGAACGAAAGGCCGCCGATGAACTGCGTCGTGAAACTTTCGAGCAGGTAGCGGTTCTGGGTGAGCTGCGGCTCGCCGTCGGGACCGGAGTTGTTGACCATCAGGAACGAGGCGTCGAGGTCGTTCACATCGACCACGTTGATGTCGATCGGCCGCAGCGAGAACGACGAATAACGGTCGTTGGTCCACATGTAGGTGATGCCGGCGCTGGAAAGCGTGCGGCGGTAATAGGGACGGTCCTGGAAATTGACCGACAGTTCGATCTTGGTCCGGGGCTGGTTCACCGAGCGGAAACGCCCCGGCAGCAGGAAGCGCGGGAACGTGAGGCCCGTGGTGACGCCGAACTCCGTGGCCCGCTTCTTCTTGGCATCGGGGGCCTTCATAAACTCGTAGCCCGCCGTGAAGGAGATGTCGAACGACTCAGCCCCGCGGAAGATGTTGCGGTTCTGATAGCCGAGGGTGGCTTTCAGCCCGTAGAAACTCGACGTGGTGCTCCCCTCGAGATCGACCTTGACGCTCTGTTTGAGCGTCGGCGTGCAGAGGATGTTGCACGTGAGGTACCCCTCGCGGGTGTAGAGTGTCCGGGTCGAATCGGCCGTCGCACCGATGAAGGAGACATAGTTGTCGGCATCGTCCGCCTGCCGGGCCTGCTCCTCGAAGGCGATCCGGGCGCTTTTGAAATACCCGAGGGCCATCAGGTCGGAGTAGGCGCGGTTGACCTGCGCCGAGTTGTAGACATAGTTGGGATAGAGCGGCACGGCCTGCCGGAGCACCGACGGGCGCAGATTGGGACGCTTCTCGTAGATGATGTTCAGACCCCGGTAATAGAGCGTATCGAGGCGCGAGACCAGCGTGGTGTCGGTCCGCGCGACGGTCGGATCGTAGTCCGGAAAGATGTTGATCCGGTCGATGCGGTAGACCATGTTGTTGTCCATGACGGCCTGCCCGCGTGCGTTGTAACCGGTGAGATACTGCTTGACGACCACGCGCAGATCGACCTCGCGGTTGCCGCCCAGCGTGTCGGCCCAGAACATGATGTTATTGACCGAAAAATTGTAGTACCCCCGTTCCTTGAGGTAGGAGGTGATGCGCTCCCGCTCGGCGTCGAGCACCGTGACATCGTAGATGTCCCCCCGGCGGAGCAGCGTGCGCGCCGTATCGGGCAGCACGATCTGTTCGAGGAACTCGTCCTGGAATTCGTAGGAGATCGAGTCGATGCGGTAGGGTTCGCCCTGATACGTGCGGTAGGTGATCCGGGCGCGCTTGCGGCGCGACGTGGTATCGACCTCGAACGAAGCCCGCGAGTCGAAAAACCCCTTCGAGTCCATATAGACTTTCAGGTTCTCGGCGCTCTTCTCCGTCAGCCCCGTTTCCAGCAGCACGGGCGCCTGCCCGATCTTGCGCTTCCAGTTATTCCAGCGGTTGTCTTTCGCCGGATCGGCCTGTTCGTACAGCCAGACATAAAAATTGGTTCCGAGGAAGCGCTTGTTGGGAGTCTGACGCACGTATTTCTCCAAATCGGAGGCCGTGATACGGTCCCTGCGGGGCGTCGATTCGTCGTCCTCGATCTTCACCCGCTGCACGAGGTACTGCCCTTCGGGAATGTGCCGCGTGACGCTGCAAGCCGGACCGAGAAGGCCCAGCGCCGCGGCGGCGAATATGCGGCACACCCTGCGCACAACGTCAGTTGTTGAAGAATCCCTTCTCTTTCAGCAGGGCGAAATAGGATTTCGAAATGGCGAGGTTGTCCTTGCGCACGTAGCGGCGCTCGGTGAAGATCTTCGCCAGATTCGGCAATCCGTTCTCCTCCAACAGGCGCTTCGTGAGATCCGACTCCTCGCGTTCGGCCCACAGCTCGTCGATCTCGGCAGCGGTATAGTCGGTGTACTTTTCGTAGTGGACCACGGCTTCCAGCGGCAGGCGGTCGGTCAGTGCGGGCGATTCGTCGGGATAGCCCATGACGACGGTCGTGACGGGAATAACCCCCTTCGGAAGCTCCAGAATCCGCGAAATGTCGCCCGCGGTGTAGATCGTCGTGCCGAGGTAGCAGATGCCCAGTCCGTGCATCTCGGCCTCGACGCAGAGGTTCTGCGCCGCCAGCAGGGCGTCGGTCGAAGCGTTCAGGAACCAGGCGAAATTATCGTAGGCGGGATCGGCGTCGCGCTGCTCGCACCACATCGTGAAGCGGTGCACGTCGGCGCAGACGGTCACCACGCACGGAGCCTCGCAGACCATCGGCTGATTGAAATGGCACGGAGCGAGCCGCTCGCGCAACGCCCGGTCGCGGGTCACCACCAGCGAATAGAGCTGCATGTTGCCGCAGGTCGAGGCACGCGAGGCAGCTTCGAGACACTCTTGCAAAAGCTCCTCGGGAATGGGCGTCGGCAGGAACTTGCGTATCGAACGATGCTTGAAAAGCACACTTTTCATAACGAAAATAATTTGAACCGGTGTGAAAATGACATAACCCGCGTGCCGGCGGGCAGCTCCGCGGATATTTTTCACAAAATTAGCAAAACTTTTAGAAGTTTTACTATTTTTGCGAATACATAACTCCCCGAAATGAGGACGGAATTCACGAAATACGAGGGTGCGGGCAACGACTTCATCCTGATCGACAACCGCGACGGCGTCTTCACGCCCGAGGCGGAGGCGATCGCCCGCCTGTGCGACCGCCATTTCGGCATCGGCGCCGACGGAGTGATGACCCTCGCGCGCAGCGCCGAGATCGACTGCTCGATGCGTTACTACAACGCCGACGGGTCGGAAGGCGAGATGTGCGGCAACGGCGCCCGCTGCTTCGCGCTGTTCGCCGAGCACCTCGGCATCGGCGGCGAAACCAAATATTTCGACGCCGCGGACGGACTCCATACCGCCCGAATCCGCCGCTCGAAAGGCCCCGCAGGCGAAATCGAGCTGGGAATGACCGCCGTCCGGGAGATCCGCACGGGCGACGGCTGGTGGTTTCTCAACACGGGAGTGCCCCACTACGTAGAGTTCGTCGATGACCTCGCCGCAACAGATGTCATCGGCCGCGGCCGCATCATCCGCCGCGACACGGCCCGCTTCCCGCAGGGCACGAACGTCAATTTCGTGCAGGTCACGGGCGATGGCACGATCCGCGTGCGCACCTACGAACGCGGCGTGGAGAACGAGACGCTCGCCTGCGGAACGGGAGCCACGGCAGCCGCCATCGTCGCCAATTTCGCCCTCCAGCCCCGGACCGTCCGCTATGCGGTTTCGGTCCCCGGAGGAGAACTTGCGGTACGGTTTTCGCATGAACCGGGAACACAGACCTACACGGACATCCGACTGACCGGACCGGCACGCCGGGTCTTCGGAGGGGTGTTCGACAGCGAAAATTTCTAAACAAACCAAGTTTTTCCCCATGAAAACAGTAAAGGGAATCCGCGAACACGAGGCGGACGAACTTCGGAAAGCCAAACGCCTCGAACCGATGCGCAAGAGCGGCAAGGAGCGCCACTCGCTTTACAGCACGCTCGACGAGGACGACGACGAAGCCTACACACCCTACGTCAAACGCGAATCGGCGCTCGACTACTTCGACGAAGAGGAGGAATAAACGCAATCCCATGATCGACAAATTCATTATGGCAGGCCCCACGGCCCTGCACGTCTGCGATTCCCAGCAGGGAGACCGATGCGTCGTATTGCTGCACGGCTATCTCGAATCCATGCTCGTATGGGAAGATTTCATCCCATTCCTCTACAAGGAAGTGCGGGTGGTTACGTTGGACCTGCCCGGCCACGGCATCTCGGTCGTCGCGGGCGAGGAGCATCCGATGGAGTTTCTGGCCGACACCGTGGCCGACGGGCTTCGGGAGCTGGGGATCGAACGCTGCACGCTCGTGGGACACTCGATGGGCGGATACGTCGCGCTGGCTTTCTGCGAACGCCATCCCGAGATGCTCGACGGTCTGGTGCTGCTCAGCTCGACGCCCAATGCCGACACTCCGGAGAAGGCCGAAAACCGCCGCCGCGAAATCGCGCTCGTGAAGGCCGGCAAAAAAGAGTTGCTGGCCCGTGTGGCTCCCGAAGCGGGTTTTGCCGAAGAGAACCGCCCCCGGATGAAAGACTATATCGAAGATCTCACCGAACAGGTTTTCGTCACCGAAGACGAAGGGATCGTCGCCCTGCTGAACGGAATGATCGCCCGCAAGGACCGCAACGCAATGCTGCGCGAAACGAAAGTCCCCGTGTTGTTCATCCTCGGCCGCAAGGACGGCTACATCCCGGTCGAAGCCGCCGAGAAAATGGTTGCCGAACATCCCGAAGCGCAAGTCGTATGGCTCGAAAATTCGGGACACATGGGCTTCCTCGAAGAGCCCGAGACCACAGCGCAAGCGATCCTCGGATTCGTCCGGGCGGAAAAACAGTCCTGAAAAAGCCGATTTATACGTCCGCAACGCAGCCGGAAACAGCACAGAATAGGACGCCCGAAAAGATGATTTTCTGCCAGAGCTGCGGCATGCCCATGACAGCCCCGGAACATTTCGGTGCCGAAGCCGACGGAAGTCCCAGCTCCGAAACGATTAAAAGAAAGGGCAAGGCACTCGAAATCGGCTCGGGGCATAACTCCATGTCACGTTCCGAGATCATCGCCGACAAATCCTCGTTCATGCCGGACGACACGCACCGCTGCGAGGAGATTCTGACTTGTCCACATCAGCAGTCCATCCAAGCTGTCAGGGCCGGAAAACCTCTCTTCCGAAGTTCAAATTCACGACAGACAACGCTGCAATGATCGCCACGGCGGGATATTAGCGCTATAAGCCCGAAGAAAATTTATTCTCCGCCAAGTGCGAAAGTCGCCAGCACGCCCTTATGATCCGTAGGCCAGACGCCGAGCGGTTCGATGAACGCATCTTCGCCCGTCTCGCGGACCCGCTCGCTCCGCACGATCGACGACGACGGCCCCACGACCTCGACTCGCTTCGGCACGAAAGCTCCGCCCGGCAGGTAATAGATGAAGTCGATGCGGTCCCGCTCGTCGGCATCGGGAGCCCATGTCAGTTTTTCGACCGCCGTCGCCGGATTGTCGGCGGGATAGGTGAAGCCCGGATGCGTCGCCGGATCGGGATGAAGCACCCGGTACACGTCGCGGAATCCGGCTTCATAGAGCCGCACCGAGCAGTCCCAGGGAACGACGCAACCGTTGTGATCCCACATTCCGCACGTCGCGTCGGTCCAGTCCAAGTGCGACGGCTCGTTGAAATCCCCGGCCAGCAGGATCAGGTCGGCCCGCTCACGGGAAACTTCTTCGAGAAACGCCGCGACGGCCTCGTCGCGTGTAGACGCACGGTTCATCCGTAAAACAGCCTCCGGATTGCCGTCCGGAGCCGGCAATTTCTTCCACGTAACGCCGTCATAACCGCGCGGCAGGTAGCAGGCGTAATGCGTATAGTCCAAATGGGCCGGATAAAGCAGTACGTCGCGGCCCCCGACATCTATGCGCACCTTCATATCGACACCGCCCGAAACCGTGGATAGCCCCGTTACGACCTCTTCGATCGGATATTTCGACAACACACAGACATCGGTTCCCTGTACCCCGGTACAACGTCCCGAAGCTCCGTACCACGTCTGTCCCCGCTGTTTCAACGCTTCGACCAACCGTTCGGAAGTAACCCCATGATGGTTGTTGACTTCACACAAAGCGACAATATGCGCATCGAGGCGGGCGATCTCATCGGTCAGGGCATCGAAAGCCCCCGGCACGACCGTAGCGTCGCCCCAGATATTGAGTTGAAACACCCGCAGTTCGCAGGATTTCTCGCTGACACAGCCGATACAGCCTAACAGCAGAAAAAGAATCAGATTGCGCATCATAACCAAATTCATCTTTTTGTAAATCCTCTCCGGACATACCGGAGCCTTCGTCCGTCCCTCCCCCCCCCTCTCCGATAAGGAAACAAGAAAGCCGGCCCCTTTATCAGGGACCGGCTTGAAGAGGCGGCTACCTACTCTCCCACGGGAAAACCGCAGTACCATCGGCGTTAGTGAGCTTAACTTCTCTGTTCGGAATGGGAAGAGGTGGGACCTCACTGCTATAACCACCTAAAAGAACCTGTGCTTCAATGTATCGAAGCCGCGCGAATGACACTTTCCGTATCATAACCCGTCGCACTCGGTAAGAGTTGACATATTGCGGAAATGAGATAAAGAATTGCTGTAAGAAAGCCGTTCGGGTAATTAGTACTGCTCGGCTTTGACATTACTGTCTTTACACCTGCAGCCTATCAACGTAGTCGTCTCCTACGCCCCTCAAGGGAAGACTTATCTTGGGGATGGCTTCGCGCTTAGATGCTTTCAGCGCTTATCCAAACCGAACGCGGCTACTCGGCGGTACACTTGG
>ENA-UESD01000272-UESD01000272.1-human-gut-metagenome-genome-assembly--contig:-NODE-272-length-48706-cov-13.399103_pt1 | contig 48706 bp, 74 predicted proteins | sample MGYA00242985_ERZ507986 | MGnify/ENA primary metagenome ERZ507986 (study PRJEB26167, sample SAMN06115408) | human gut metagenome | host: Homo sapiens | place: China:Guangxi | collected 2016-04-06... | reverse complement strand
AAAGAAAAATTTAACGAAACCCTTGTCCCGGAATCTTTTGTAGAGATTACCTGTGGAATTACTGAACCGGGTATCAACAAAAAGGCTACCATCGTCACGTCATTGGCAGCCCCGTTCTCCACCTTTCACAGTATTGCGCTTTCCAATAATGCTTCCATTCCGAGGTATTCCACAGGAGAGCTTAATCTCACTGTTCTTGACGGAAGTTGCGCCATTGTTCCTTCTTCCCCTCCGTATGGAACTACTGGTTTTTTGAGCGCCAAGATTTTTGACGATTCAAACCATCCTGTTATCCGGCTTGAGCTTCCGAGTGAGAGCAAGTCCTCGATTCCCGGAGTTTCAATTTGCTGGTCTACGGTATTTGAAGAATACGCTACAGATTTTTCGGTCAGCGCATATCTTGGGACTAACAGGTTAAAAACTGTGACCGTAAACGGAAACAAATCCGTCCGTTCTGATGTTGATGTAGAGCTTTCCGGGTTTGATGCCGTAGAGATTGAGGTGCTGAAGTGGTGTCTCCCTAACCGCCGAGTAAGGGTCGAACAAGTGAAAATCGGCAGGTATCTGGTGTTTGACAAGACCAAAATTTTGTCTTACATCCATTCTTCTGCAAGAGACCCTATCTCCGGGCAGCTTTCTCAGGAGTCGATTTCCTTTAGTTTGGATAACAGCGACCGCACATGGGACTCCGTAAACCCTCAAGGGATTTACAAGTACATCTATGAGCGCCAGCCTGTCACTGTTCGTTATGGAATGGATGTTGACGGGAAGACCGAATGGGTGAGCGGAGGAATGTTCTTCTTGTCAGAGTGGAGCGTCCCCGCCAACAGCATTGAGGCGTCCTTTCAGGCGCGAGACGCTTTCCTGTATCTATCCAGCACGAAGTACACCGGAAGAAAATACGGTACACTTTACCAGATGTGCTACGATGCGTTAGAACAGCTTGAGGCAGACGGAATCACAGCAGAAATCTCTGATGAACTGAAAGACTACTCTACGGACATCACGAGCGATGGGTCTACTTATCACAACTCCGATATTTTGCAGCTTGCCGCCAATGCGGCCGGAATGGCTCTGTACCAGACTCGTGACGGCGTAATAAAGATTAACCGTGTGTACGGTTCTGTCGCCTCTGACTCGGTATTGGATATTCCGGTGCTGAACAATTATTCTTGGCCGGAAATCACCTTTGCTCAAAATATGCTCAACGTGGTGACCACCGTAGGTGGCGCCACCTACGCTTATCCCGAAAGCCCTTCGGGCAAGGGCGTGAGCCAGACTCTGAGCAATGTTATGCTCACAAAGGACATTCTTGCAAAATCCAGAAATGCCCTTACGGAGTCTTATGGAGTCCTTTCCAATCGTCGCAAAGCTTCTCTTACTTATCGGGCAAGCCCTATCGTTGACGCTCTTGATATGGTAAAGATTCACCATCAGTTTAATTACGATGCCGTCTTGCTTGTGACAAATGCAAAATACACCTTCAATGGGTGCTTCAAAGGTACTGTAGAAGGGTACATGATGGCAGATGCTCAGGCTTTATCTCTTGACCATGTCAGCGAACAGCTTGACTGGGGTGATTCCGTTGTTCTTTCCGCTACCCTGTCCCCCGCTACCATTGATTCTCCCAAAATCAACTGGGCAGCTTCTCCCGAAGGAATTGTCTCCCTTCACGTTCTGACAAATGCAGAGGGAAAATCCACTTGTCAAGTCAAGTGGAACTCCCCAGGCAAGGCTGTTGTCACTGCCTTTGTGGGCAACGTCTCCGCGAAATGTTCTTTTATTACAACATCGTACAACCTGTTTGATGTTGCAGAGGGCGACACTGTTCTTATGGACGAGGGCGGCAACGTGGCTGAGTTCATCGTTGCGAAGCACGACTACGAAAGCGAGCTGAACGGGGCCGGACGAACTCTTCTGGTTCGAAAACATTACGCCGCTATTATGGCTTGGGATTCTACATGGTCTACTTACGCCAGCAGCAGCGTAAACAGCTGGCTCAACAACGATTACTTCAACTCGTTCAGTTATGCTCAAAAGCAAGCTATCAACAAGACAACCATCTACTACACCCCGGGATTCTCCGATTCTTACTGTAACTCTGGTAGCAGCAGGGTATCCACGATGGCCGAAAGTGTTTTCCTTCTTTCCAACCATGAGTTTGGATACGACACGGAAGGTTCTGATGCCCCGAATTGGACGACTAGCAGCCCGAGTTATAAGCACAACGAGGGGACTCCCCTGCAAAATGCATCTGAAATCCTGAAGACAATGCTTGCATCCGATATAGAGGGTTCTGAGAGAGGGCGTTCCATTTGGACGAGAACTCCTTACCTGTACTCGCTTCAGATGCTTCGTGATATTGCTGGCACAAGTTCAAGCGCCAACAAGTACTGGCGGCCTCTGTTGGTCAGCAAACTTGTAAATGCATACGCCGTGTATGATTCTACGTTACAAGTGAATGGCAACGCAGAGACGATTTCTTATGCTACGAATGACGAGGGTCCTCGTAAATATGACAATGTCGTTCACCCCGCATTTACCGTCCCAAAGTCTCTTTCCATTGACGCTGACGGCAAACTGATTTTTTAAGAGGTGATTGTATGGCAAAGTGGATTACAGACCGAACGCAGGCAGATGTAGACCGGGTAAAAGAGCTAACAGCCAAAGCCAGAACCGGCACATGGACAACGGCTGAACAGCAGGAGTGGGCCGCCGGTATGAAAGGAGCGCTCAGTTACACTGACTATGCACGAATCGAACAGGGCATGAAAGAGCTTGCTGACATTGTCGGAGTGAAACTTCCTATCGACCCGATTTCGGTCGTGACGGCGCTCAATACTTCCGGAGAAATCCCCGCGTGGGACACCTATCCCGCTAAGTCCGAGTTCTTCATGCCGCTGACTGCTAAGAAAGCGGGCCTGCCGCTCCGCTCGCTGGGATTCCGCGTCAAGGGCTATATGCCGGGAAAAATGCGCACCGTCCTGCGCAAGTACGGCACCGAGACCGCCCTGGTAGACAAGTCCATCGACCTTGTCAAAGGCTATAATGATGTAGTGCTGGACATGGGAAACATCGTGCTGGAAAAGGGCGTCGAATATCAGCTCTATTTCGCCGCCGCCAACAACTTCTATCCGCCATCTGTCGAGCCATCTTGGGTCGTAGCAAACGACTACATCGACATTGCACACGGCAGCGCCTACTATGGCGATGACGCCAAAATGATTTTTTCTGGAACAATCACTTTCACCGGAACGTCTACCCCCGAATGGGGTCCGAACAGCTATCTTACCGCAGAGGACGCCAATCGTTGGATAGCCAGCGTGAAAGCCATCCGTTCAAAATGCAGCGGAACAAGCTCTACTCCGGATGTGCCAAAATCTCTTTCTATGAAATTTGGCGTGATAAATCAGGTCGAAAAGATACTTTCTGACATCGAAAGTATAGCCAAAGATTACACGCTTTACTGCTCTGAGCCAATTTGTGGAGGTGAACCTTACTATGCAGTTTATTGACCGAAAAGCAAAATACCCGGGCCGTTGGATTATGAAAAAGTCAGACGGTTCTTCGGAAATTATTACGTTGATTCGAAACGATGAACCCATCGTGGAAGGCACTCCCATGAACGCCAACACACTGAACACTCTTTCGGATGTTGCTGGCGCAGATGTGGCCAGAGCCGCCGCAGAACGAAGTGCCGCTTTGGCTTCTTCTTCGGAAAAGAACGCAAAAGCCAGCGAGGCTGCGGCCGGAAAAAGCGCATCTGCTGCATCTTCCAGCGCAAGCTCTGCATCGAACGATGCAAAGGCAGCAGGTGCGAGCGCAAGCAAGGCTTTGGCTAGCGAAAAAGCGGCTTCGTCCAGCGAAAAGGTTGCAAAAGCCAGCGAGGAAGCAGCGGAAAGAGTTCTGGCCTCCATTCCCGATGAATATACGGAAATGCAGACAAAGCTCCAGGATTCCTTCGTGGTTATCCGTTCCCTACAATTTGAGCTGGATGCCCTGCGTAAGCAGCATGAAGCGGATACGTTTTTACTGTCGGCGCTGGTCAACAGCTGCCTGAAGGAACGCACCGTGAGCCTGAGCACCGAAAGTGGGGTCGTCCTGACCACGGAATCGGGGGCGGCGCTTGAGTGCGTAGCTTTGGTATCTGGTTGTGCCAGCGCATGACCTGTAATAAAAGAAAGGAAGCGAACCTATGGCAAAAATCACGGAACTGCCGAGCCTTTCGGCAAAAAATGTGAACCCGGCCAGCAATCTCCTCCCTGTGGTGGCAGGAAACCAGACAGACCGGGCGACTCTGAACGACCTGCTAGAGGGCTACTTTAATCGAGGGGCTCTGACGAGCGGAAGCGCCGCAGCGCTAAAAAACTGCCTTCCCCGGTTCAAATACCTCGGCACCAGCGTCACGAGCGAGCAGTGGGCCGCTATTCAAAATGGCACCTTCGATGGGCTGTTTCTTGGCGACTACTGGACTATCAACGGCGTAAACTACATCATCGCAGCCTTTGACTACTGGTATAATACTGGCGATACGGCTTGCACCAAGCACCATGTCGTAGTCATCCCCCGTGCCAATCTGTACACCTACAAGTTCAACTCCAGCAACACGACCGAGGGCGGCTACGTTGGCTCTGGCCTGTACAAGAACGGCCTGACGCAGGCAAAGCAGATGGTCGCTGCTGCATTTGGCTCCGCTCACATCCTGAGCCACCGTGAACATCTGGTGAATGCCGTCACAAACGGTAAGCCCACTGGCTCCGATTGGTGCGACAGTACCGTTGACCTGATGAACGAGAACATGGTTTATGGTGGGCGGCAATTCTCGCCCATGCCGGACGGCACTGACCCGTGGAACACCTGCCGTAACTACACCATCGACAAATCGCAGCTGCCTTTGTTCCACCTTGCCCCGTGGCTGATCTGTAACAGGAACCGGTATTGGCTGCGAGACGTCGTCTCGGCGGCCGGTTTCGCGAATGCCGGCGTCGGCGGCGGTGCGAGCTGCGACGTTGCCGACGTCGCCGCTGGCGTTCGTCCCGTCGTCGGGCTGATCGGCTGATCGAACATCCTGCGGGCCTGTACCGCAGGATTGAGAGAAAGGAGTCTTTATAGTCATGAAAACTTATACAGTCACCCTCGCAAGTGGGAAATTGATTGAGGGCTTGACCCTGAACCCCGGAGCCAACACGTTCCACAGTGCAACCGAGATTACCACAGAAATGTTTAATGGCAAGCTGTCGGAAGTCCATATCACCGCCAGCGATGGCGACATGAGCCAGTGCGCCTACCCTGATACCCTGCACAATGCAGAGTTGGTGCAAATCATGCAGCCTACTGACACACCGGACGGGACGTGGCAGTTTATCTTGAGGGAAATCCCAGAGGACGAAGCCGCTAAAGCAAAAGCGGAAAAACGGCTCACCTCTCTGGAATCGGCAAACGACGACCTCGTGCTCATGATGGCCGATTTGATTGGAGGCTAAAATTATGAAGACGCTAAACAACCTGAAGCTCCGCATCATGGTGCGGGCGTTCCGCATCCGGCTGAACAACGGCGAAGCCTTTGAGGACATCACGGCAGATTACCCTGCCCTGACCGCTGACGACATGGAAGCCATCAAAGAAGCCCTTGGGCAGTAAGGCGGCGCGGGATGAAGACATTTTTCGAGTTCATTTCCAAACTGCTGGCGGCCCTCTCCAATGCCGCCAAAGACAAGGCAGAGGAGCCGGACGCCCCCGCTCCTGAAAAAGTGTCCACTGCGGACACCGTGACCGGCTGGGAGGGCGCACCACCCTACCGCTACATCGACGTGAGCCGGTATCAGGGCAAAATCACCCTCGACGGCTGGCGCAAGGTCAAAGCGGCTGGCTACAAGGGCGTCATGCTCAAGACGGTATCCACCAACCGCAAGCTCTCCAAGCGGGCAGACGGCCTGTACATCGACCCGACCTTTGAGACCAACTACCGCAACGCCCGGGCTGCTGGGCTGGACGTGGGCGTCTACTACTACACCTACGCCACCAGCGAAGCGATGGCGGATGCAGAGCTGGCCCTTGTGCGGGAAGCGGTACGCGGCAAAGAGCTCACCATGCCCGTGTGCGTGGACGTGGAGGAAAACAGGCTTAAAAAGCTCTCCACGCTTGACCTCACCAACGTGGTGGCGTATGCGCTGGAAAAGGTGGAAGCCATGGGCTTTTATGCCCAGCTGTACACCTACACCGGTTACAAGTATGAGCTAGACATGGCTCGGCTGTCCTCTCGGTGGGACGTCTGGTTGGCCGACTACACCGGCAAACCGCCTGCTGTTACCTTTAAGTACAACTCCCACCAGCACACCAGCAAAGGCAGCGTGCCTGGCATCTCCGGCGACGTAGACCTCAACGTCACCACCATCAACTACCCCAAAATCATCCGTAAGAAGGGCCTGACCCGTCTCCGGGAGGGTGCATGACCGAAAAAGAAGCTTTGCTGTGGGTGCTTGGCATCCTTGGCAGCCTGTGTGCTGCGGCCATCACCATTGACAAGGTGCTGGAAATCATCCACAAGTACATCAAAAAGGCTCAGGAGCCGGACAACGTGCAGAACAAGCGGCTGGATGAGATGGACAAGCGCATCGGCACCTTAGAGCAGGGCCAGCTCCAGCACACACAAGCCCTTGCCCGTGACCTGCGCCGCTTTGAAGAAATCGACGAGGTGAGCCGTCTGACCCTCGACGGGGTGCGCAATCTGCTGGACGCCCAACTCTCCGGCAACAACCGCGAGGGAATGCAGAAGAGCCGCACCGACATCGACAACTATCTGTTAAAAGGAGTGACCAATCATGGTAGCACTGGCAACTAAACTTTTTGACCTTATCCCCGCCCCTGTGGCCCTCGTGCTCATGCTGGGAGGCTTTATCTTTTACGCCATCGGCTGCGTCCGGCTGGGCTATGGCGCCGCCGTGAAGCCTCTGGTGCTTGACCTCATCGAGCGGGCAGAGCAGGAGATCCAGGGTACCAAGCGGGGCGCAGAGCGCAAGGCGTGGGTCGTCAAGATGCTTCGCGCCGCCCTGAGTACCAGCAAATACGGCAGGCTCATCAGCTGGGCAATCACCGACGAGACCATCGGCACCGTTATTCAGTTTTTCTTTGACCGCGCCCGGGCGGCGCTGGAAAAGCAGTAAGGAGATTATTATGGCAAGCACTACATACCACCATCTCGGTGACGTCACCGAGATGTACGCCGCACAAGAGCAATTTCGGCACGTCACGAAAATGGTCTGCGCACGTCTTCGTGGCCTCACGAAAACATACCATTTTGCCGTGCTTGGCAATATGGTGCGTAACGCTGGGCAGCTGCCGCAGCCTTTTTGGCTCGGTGCTGCCCGTGGCGGCGGCTCGCGTAGTGCTGCCCGCTACGCTGCAAGGACTTGACAGACAGAGGATGATCGCCGCCATTAAAAACGCACCGCTTGGGAGGGTAGACCGTAAGATAGCCTTACTGCGGTACGTTGAGCGGCTCCCGCTGCCGGACATTGCAGCACAGACACATTACAGCCGGACAGCAATCAGCTACCGACTGAAAGGCATTGAAAAAATGCTGGATGTGTGATATACTAATCGTGAGCATCGAATTAGTTTTGGGCTTCTGCTCAGGCAATTCAAAAGCGGCAGGCTTTCGGGTCTGCCGCTTTTCTTTTTGCACGGATTGTGGTATAATAATCTCAACAAATCCACCCGGCCTCTCGAAGAAGCACAACAGGGTGGATATTTGATACAGTCTCCCGCCCGCCTACTTGCAGTGCGTACCATGCGGGAGACGCTTTTATATGGTGATGCTTATGAGCAATACAAAAGAAGAACAGCTTGCAAGAATTGCAAAATATTATACCACTTTTCACCTGTTTGGCGATTGGTATCTTATTCGGTATTGGCCTAGACACTGCCACAGCTGGAAGCGATTTATTCCGCTGTATACTCCTACGCACATAAGCTGATAAGCAAAAAATCCCCTGCTTTGCCGAAGCCCTGCGTGCCACGCGGGGCGCTTTGTAGGCAAAGTGGGGGATTTTGTCTTATTTGCACTATTTTTGTCGAAAGACTTTCCTTACAAGAAAAAACGTGATATTTTAGTATTGCACTTCAAAGTGTTCACCTTTAATAGTTAAGCGCTCATGCGGATTTTTCCGTGTGGGCGCTTTTCTTTTACCCTTGCAACTCTTCTGCTGATACGTTGCAGGCAGCAGCAATTTTCTTGAGCGTTGCCATCCGCGTAGGCTTTCCGGCTTCTGCGTGCTGGATTGTCGCAGTAGACAACCCAGTCTTTTCCGACAATGCACGAATGGTCAGCCCTGCGCTTTCCCGCGCGGCTTTAATTTTGCCCGCGTCCACGCCGAGTGTCTTATAATCGGGCGACATATACCCGATTTGGAACACGCCCTGCTGCTGCATCGGCAATGCTTTGAGCGCAAAGCTGCTGTCAATGTCCTCGATGTCAACATCCTTCAGGACGTAGGAGCAGGCATTGTCCAGCTCCGGGGTCATCTTGTGGAGCTTGTGTGCCAGCGTGATCTTCATCATAACGCCACGCACGGGAAAGCGCGTAGCGTTGCTGAGGTCTGCCTGATTTGCATGGTCAGGGGTGCAGGCTTCGTCCAGCAAGCGATACAGCTTGCCGAGATTTTGGATAGTGGTGTTTTCCATGGTGCTTCTCCTTACGCCCGTATGGCCAGATAGCGCAGCCTTCATTTTTAGATTTCGATGCTGGGTGCGGTGGAGATCGGCTCCTCGTCCGGGTGCGTATTGTTCCATGCCCGGACGATCTCATGCAGTCTTACTACCATGCCGTACACATTAACGGATGCGTTCACGTCCAGATCGGTGATGGCGTTAAGCACGCTGACCATCTGGCTTCTGCTGTACTGCTTAGCCCACTGGGCAACCAGGGCGGTCTTGATGCGGTCTGCCAGCTCATCCACGCAAGCGGCGAGCTCCTCCTCGGTGTCGCCCTCTCTCTTTGCGTCGAGGATCATATCCATTGCGCTGAGACCGGTAAACCGTTCGCCGTCATCCCAGCGGCTCTGATACTCAGCAACAATGCTATTGCGGATGTTATTTTCCAGACCGTAGCCTGCTGTTGCAAGCTCTGCATAACGGTCGTTCAGTTTCTCATAGATATCCATTTTTGTTCCTCCTGCGCTGTTTTTGTGCTTTTCTTTACATCCTTATTATACCACAAAACTGCTACAAGTGATACAGGCGTAATCGCCAAACTTTTCCTTATTTTTTTGTTCATTTTGTATCAGTTGTATCAGTTTATATTTGTCCTTCATTGTGCGTTCGTTGTCTCTCCCGGTGTGGCATTCTGGTACGATAAACGCAAAAGGAGGGGCGCTCATGTGGCACAAGTTCAACCCAAACCCGCGCGGCAGCAGCGTCGGAGACTGTGCAGTGCGAGCCGTTGCAGCTGCCACCGGGCAAAGCTGGGAGCAGGCGTATGTAGGGCTTGCAATGATGGGTTACGCACTGGGCGATATGCCAAGCGCCAACCGCACATGGGGCGCGTACCTCCAAAAGCGCGGATTCAAGCGCCGTCTTGTCGAGGCAGACTGCTCCACCTGCTACACCGTGGAGGATTTTGCAAGGGAGTACCCGCTCGGGATCTACGTTCTGGGCTGCTCTGGCCACGTTCTGGCTGTTGTCAATGGCGAGTGGATTGATAGCTGGGACAGTGGCGCAGAGTGCCCGATTTATTACTGGTACAAGGAGGAAAACGATGCCGATTTATAACGGATACCCTCAAGTGTTTTACCCGCAACAGCCGCAGGGGCAGCTTGAACAGCTCAGGGCGGCACAGTACCAGCCCCAGCCCGTCATGATACCGACAATGCAGGGGCAGGCCGCACCGACTGACAGCGGCTTTATCTGGGTGCAAGGCGAAGCAGCGGCCCGGGGCTATTTGGTCGCCAACGGGAGCCGGGTGCTTTTACTGGATGCTGATTCCGATACCTTTTACATCAAAGAAGTTGGGCAGGACGGCAGGCCGTTCCCGCTCCGCATCTACGACTACAAAGAACGATCCAGCGCTCCCAAAGCGTCGATTGCGTCCACGCAGGCCGCAGGCGGGGAGTATGTCACTCGTAAGGAGTTCGACGCGCTGGCGGCAAAGCTGGCGGCGTTGGAGAAGCAGGAAGCACCAGAACCGGAAAAGGAGAGCTAAACGATGAGCAGCAGCTTGTATAACTCGATGGGCCGACAGACCCAGAACCCTATTGGCGGGCAGTTTCAACAGTTTATGGGCCAGATGCAGGGCAAGAACCCGCAGGAGATGATAAACCAGATGCTCACCTCCGGGCAGCTCTCGCAGCAGCAGCTCAATGCCATACAGCAGAGAGCACAGCAGATTGCGCCGATGCTTAACGGCATGAAAAATATGTTTGGATTCTAAAATGCGGCCGCATTTAGAATAAATGTTTCAAAAAACACGAAAGGAGCAAGATTATGTCTTTATCTTCCGATAGCGCAGTCCTGACCATGCCGGTGCAGCCTGCCAACAACAGCTATAACAATGGTTGTAATGGCTGGGGCGGCGACTGGATGGGCTGGATTGTCCTCTTTCTGATCTTCGGCATGTTCGGCTGGGGCGGCATGGGCGGCTTTGGCTGGGGCGGCGGTATGGGCATGGGCGGTGCTTCGCCTTATATGACCAGCGCAGTGACCCAGGCAGACCTGCAGCGCGGCTTCGACAACCAGAGCGTCATGAACAAGCTGAACGGGCTGGAAAGCGGCCTGTGTGATGGCTTCTATGCCATGAACACCGGGATGCTTCAGGGCTTCAACGGCGTGCAGCAGGGCCTGAACGGTGTCACCAACGCCATGCAGCAGGGCTTCAACAGCACCAACGTTGCGCTGATGCAGGGGCAGAATGCTCTGGCTACACAGCTGGCAGACTGCTGCTGCAAGACCCAGACCGCGATCCAGGGCGTCAACTACAATCTGGCCACTCAGGAGTGCGACACCCGGAACCAGATGCAGCAGGGCTTCTGCGCAACGCAGAACACCATGAACAACAACACCCGGGACATCATCGAGAATCAGAACAGCAACACCCGCGCGGTGCTCGACTTCCTGACCAATGATAAGATCGCCACCCTGCAGAGCGAGAACAACGAGCTGCGCCGGGCTGCTTCTCAGGATCGCCAGAGCGCGTTCCTGACCACCGCGATGAACGCGCAGACCAACCAGATCATCGGGACGCTGCAGCAGAAAGCTCCCGTGCCTGCCTATCAGGTGCCCAACCCCAACGCCATTTACTATGGCTGTGGGACCGGCTGCGGCAGCTGCGCATAACCGAATAACGGCAACTTTCGAGGTTTTCTCGAATGTTCAGCCCCTGAGCTGATTTTGCAAACCAGAGCGCCGGGGCAGTAGTCCCGGCGTTTTTATTATGAAAGGAGCATTCAAATGACCGTAACAGACTTGAAGCAGCAGTTTGTTGACCATTTGGCCAGCATGGACAAAAACAAAATGAGCATGACGGATCTGAGTTTATACAGTTCTATTTTGCATACTTTGATAGACACAGAACGACCGGACTTTTCAGCTTCCTGTATGGATGTGCTGAAAAATATCTATGCAAGTAAAGCGGATGTCTGTGCAGAAAAGGAGGACGCGAATAATGGCTGAATTTAGCAACTCTAACACCGTCAGTGTGGCGGCGGGTGAAAACCTTCCCCTGACCGAGACCGCGGTAAAGGCCCCTGCCTGCATCGTGCACCGTGATGGCAGCGGCCTTGTGACCCTGCGGGGTCTGACCAATCAATGCAAAGCGCGCTTCAAGGTAAGCTTTGGCGGCAACATCGCCATCCCTACCGGCGGCACTGTGGGTGCTATCTCTGTGGCGCTGGCTGTCGGCGGAGAGGCGCTCAACAGCGCAACCGCAATTGTCACCCCCGCGGCAGTGGATCAGTACAGCAACGTCTTTACGGCGGTGTTCGTGGAAGTCCCCCGGGGCTGCTGCATTACTGTGGCGCTCAAAAACACTAGCACGCAGGCAATCAGCATTGCAAACAGCAATCTGATCGTTGAGCGCGTTGCATAAGGAAAGGAGTACAACATGAGTAAGAATCTCTATGATCTGCGTGAAATGCTCTGCGAGGAGCTGGACGAGTACAACCGTGATGCCAAGAACGGCCTGAACGAGCGCGTGCTGGATACCGTACATAAGCTGACCGACACCATCAAAAATATCGACAAGATCATGATGCTGGAGGATGGCGATTATAGCCGTGCTGGTGAGTGGGAAGCTGATATGCGCGGCAACTACGGACGTACCGAAAACTATAACCGGGGCAACAGCTATGCAAACCGTGGGCGGCATTATGTGCGCGGTCACTACTCGCACGGCGATGGCCGGGAAAAGATGATCTCTGACATCGAGAACATGATGCAGGACGCAACCGGTGCAGAGCGTGACGCATACAAGCGCGCTCTGGACATCCTGAACAATATGTGATAAGGGGGGCGGCAGGCATGGACATCGTAGAGATAAATGAGCACATCCGCAAACTGAAATGCGAAGAAACGGACTGGCAGAGCGTGGAGAAGCTTGCTGCCCTCTGCACTGTGCGGGACGAGCTGGAAGAAGCACACGCACCTGAAACGCAGACCCAGGCATTGCCGCCCGCGACTTATGCGGCGGCGTACTCCACAGCAGAGGAACCACAAAGCGACTTTGTTGCGGCTGCAAGCGCTGTGCCGTTCAGCGGGTTGATGGAGGTACTGGACAGACACATGAACGCAATAAAGCTGGTGTACCCGAAAGAGTATGAGCTAGTAATGCGGAAGATTGTCTCTTTGTCTGAGTGACGATGCCCAATAGGGAGTTTATACTGAAGGCACAGGGAAAGTAAGTCGCCCAGCCAAAAAAGCCATACATAGCAGCAGCCCCGGGGAGCCTGACGGTTCCTCGGGGCTGTTTTTGCGTTTATAAAGCTGTTTTTCATCGGTGTGTTACCAAAAATGTTACCATGATAAAGAAAAGGACGTCAATTCTCAACGAAATGACGTCCTTTTTGCATGGTGGAGGCGATGGGAGTCGAACAATTAAAAATGATGGATTGTCGTCAAAAATGTATCTGGAATGCACGAAAGAGCTAAGGAATAATACGGATTTATTGGGTTATGCCCAATTCGTTTTTTGACATTTATGAAAAATAGTGTTACCAAATGTGTTACCAGAATCACCCTTGAGCCTTCCTGAATGCAGCGGTCGTTGCAGCCGCCAAATCTTCTCGCTGGCCCTGCAATTCATGATGGTACACGCCGGAAGTGTCCATGTTCTTGCTGTGACCAACCAGCATCTTCAGCTGGCTGTCAGTCAGGACGCTTGATTCAACGCTGACAAAAGTGTGCCGTAGCTCGTAAAGTGAGACTTTCGGCTCAAGCCCGTTTGCTTCCTGATACGATTCCCAGCGGCGATAGAGCGTATGCTCTGAGGGAATCTGAAACAGCGGCGTATTGTAGTTTAGCAGTATGCCTTGAGCCTTTAGGAGTTGTACCTGCGCCTCATAGGCATCCCGTGCTTCCTTGCCCATGTCAAAAGAGCGGATGGCGTTTTCATTCTTTCCGGTGGTCTGCTCCCGGTGCACGTTGATGCTGCGCCGAAGGTTGACCGTGTTCCCCTTGATGTCGCCATACCAGAGACCAATCAGCTCCCCGGGGCGCAGGCCGGTCGCAACTGCAAAGCGGTAGGCGTAGATATATTCATCAAATACCAGCTTTCCATAGTAGGTGCGGGTGTCTACGCTAAACAGAACCTTCAGAGCGGTTGGCTGCAAGATCGTGCGTTTCCCCATCCTAGCATTCTTCGGGATAGACAAGTCGGGGTGGAGCGTCGTGTACTTGTTCCTTCGGCACCACTTGACAAAGGCGGTTTCCGCAGCCCGGATTGTCATAAGCGTCTTTCGGCTCAACGGCTCGTTTGAGATGGGCTTGCGCTGGTTCTTTTTCTGTGAGCGCTTCCGAAACGAAACGTCTATGGCCTTTTGAAGATCGCCCTCGGTTAACTCGTCAATGCGGATATTCCCACAGGTCGGCAGGATGTAGCAGTCTCCGTAACGCTGGCATTGTGTCACATAGGACGTCCCGCAAGTAAGCTTCAGCTCTTCCACCCACTCCGAATAAAGGGCACTGACTTTCTTTTTTCCGTCTCTGATGCTATCATCAAGCCATGCATCCGCTTTTGCGTTTGCTTCCCGTTGTCCTGTCCGGCCCGGCGTGCTGCTGTAAAACCGTTTGCGGGTGCCGTTCTTCTGAACCGCGATGCACCAGCGCTTTTCCTTTTCCACCCAAAATGCCGTGTTGACCCGTTTTTTCATAAAATCCACCTCCATACACAAGGGTACACTGTGCCGCTGCCTCTTGGGCGGCGGCGTTTTTTTCTTTGCGCTGGCGGTGAGGTATCCGGCAAGCGCTTGCCGCACCATGGGCAGAATGCAGCGCCGCCCGGGATCTCTCGCTTGCATCTGATGCAGTTCATTCTTTCCGCCCTCTCTTTGTTGTGTAGGATGTTTCCCCTCGTCTGGACGCTTCCTTGCCCGACTTGTACGCAGTAGTCAGCAGTTCCACCGGCGGGTGCACATCATCCGGCACGGGGTCTGTGTGGGTGGCAACGGCGCAGTTGTAGTTGTCCAGCACCTGACCGCAGACCGAAACCTTATTTTGCAGCGGCGTGTGCAGGTTCGCGCAGATCTCGGCAATCACCGCCGGGGGATAGCTGCCATGCTTGCCCAGCACGATGAACAGGATCATCTCTTTGACGATCCGGGAAGAATTGTCCAAAAAGTTCGCAATGGCTTCATCCAGTTCCTCGTCCGTCATGTCGGTGACCTGCAGCCGGTACAGTTCCGGGTGCAGCATCTCCTGCATTGCCGCAAGCGGTGACGCCCCGCAGGCGGTGAACCAATCCATGATCTCGTCACCGTCCGGGCTGGACTGCCCTTTCTCCCAGTTCTGCACGGTGCGCTCGTTCTTCTCGATCATGTGCGCAATCTCACGCTGGCTCAAGCCCGCTTGCACACGCGCCTTTGCAAGCGCAGCACCAATTTTTGCAGCTGTAAAATAACTCATACACACCCTTCCCCCCTCAAAAATATAATGCGTGAAATAAACAAAAAATGGCGCAGAAAAAATCTGCGCCAATCGACAAAATTTTCTCTGATTTCATTTTCCACTGGCGCATGGTAGAATTTGGTACATAAGTTGACACAATTACCAAAAATCAGGAGGAAAACAAAATGAAAAACGGTCAAACAAGCAACAAAGACCCGGAAATGACCATCATTGACGGAATGCCCGCCAGCGTGCTTACCGGCACAGCCAAAACCCCGCAGCCTTGGGAGGATTGAACTATGAAAAGCAACAAGACCGCCTGTTTCTGCGCCCACATCCGCGCCGCGCTTGCCTGCTACGTTGATATGACCCCGGAGCAGCAAGCCCTTGCCACCATGTACGCCAGCCGCAAGATCACCGGCCTGCACACCCTGCGCGCCGCAGCGGCAAGCCCCGGCGGGGAGTGCGCCGCCCAACTGCTGCAAAAAATGCAGCGGATGGACACCGGCAAGCAGTAGCAACGTGCATATTTTGCACATTACAAATGCAAACCGCGCGTTTTTCGCTTAAAAGTGCGCGTAAATAGCGCGATTCAGCGCAAATGTCAAATTTTCAGCGCATTTTTGCGCAGTTAAAATCGATTGACGCTTACGCCAAATCGTTGTAAAATGCAGTTGTAAACAAGCTTACACATCAATATCCCACAGCAGTGGCGCCGTACTCCGCCTGGCTTTGGCTAAATCCCTCAAACTCCAGCTGTTCAATCAGACCGGAGCGAGAGAAAGACATGGAATCGATATAATTTTTTGCTTTTATCGCAGCCTGTTCATCCCAGTCAGCGCCACAATGATCTACGGCATAAGTAGCATCTTCCGTGGAATATCCTTCATACTCAAGCTGGCTTTCAAGGCTGCTGTAAGAGAATCCCATACCAGCACTCAGGTAGGTTTGGGCAGACCGCAAAGCGTTTCTCTGCCCCATTGTAAGGCTATCATCAGCAGAAATTGACGATTTTATGGACGTGCTGCTCTTTGTCCCGGACGCTGAACTTGTCGTGCTGGAAGAAGGGGTCATCATAAGAACGAACACAATCAGCGCAACACTAACAACGACCGCGCATCCGCATCCGTGACCCTTTTTCTTCTTTTCAGGCTTTTCGTCTGATTCGATAGCCGCTGTCACGGAACCCGAAGCAACAGGTGCTCCACATTCAGGGCAAAATTTCACGTTCTCAATTTCAGCTCCGCATTTTGGACATTTCATAAAACCCACCTCGCACATATTAAATACTGAATCAGATAGGAGGACACAATGAGCGAAACAGACCGGCAAGGCTACATCGACGCTATTATCAAGCTTCTGGAACGCGCAGACCTGCGGGCGCTGCGCCTGATCTGGATCCACGCAAAAGGCCTTGTAAAATAGAATCAAGGTAGCAAAAGAAGGGAAGCCCTTACGGGTTTCCCTCTTTTTTTTGCAGCTTTTCAGCCATTCGCTCCAAAAGCTTCCAGTCCTCCGGCTCCAGTTCGGCCAGCATCTCAACAAACCGGCGTTTGAAGTCGTCACCCTCGTCCTCCGTGATCTCGGTAAGGAAGCTGGTGATCTTCTCCGATCTGGTGATCTGGTTGAACATCTCCCCTTCACCTGTCCGAAGCCACGTCTCGTTGACGTTGAACTCGCGGCAGATATCGGAGATCGTTCTGTCACTGGGGACTCGCGTGCCGCTTTCGATCATCCACATAAAGTTACGGGACAGACCTACTTGCTCTGCAAACTTCTCTTGCGTAAGGCCTAAGCTCTTGCGGACAAGCGCGATTCGTTCGTTCATTTACTTGCCCTCCTTACGCTTCATATTATAGTGCAAAAATCTAACTATGTCAACTTATTTTTGAAAAATTCTCAAAAAAGATGCTTGCAAAATCTAACTATGTGTGCTATACTAATCTCACAAGGTTAGCAAACGCAAGCAAACAGGAGGTCAAAATTATGAAACGCTATAAGGTGTACGTCTACAACACGGTTGATAAGTTCTGGGACTGCTACGAGGTCAACGCAATCGACCCGGTGGACGCCCGGAACATGGCAGTGCAGCGGTTGATCGACGAGACCGGGCACGGTCTGGATGTCTATGAAGTGACCGATGTGTGTGAGATTAAGGACTAAGGAGGTCTGACATGGGGGATATTTATGATCTCGCAATTCACGCAAGACGCAACCGTGAAGTAGCTGACGAAGATAATGTTGGATATGTTGTTCCGACGAGAGGATGCAACTGGTTCCGCTGGAAGGGATTCCGCCGGTCTGGCCAATGGATTCACGGCGCGGAAGCTGAGACGCATTGCGATGCACTGCAAGTCTACGACAATGGCGCATGGCACCCGGTCGTTGCTTTTTCTCACGGTTATATGGGCCCGGCGGCAGACTACACCGTGGCCGGCGTGAAGATGTTTAAGGAGGTCTGAACGATGAAAAAGGAAACGCTGAAACCGTGCCCATTCTGCGGGCAGGAGCATACGACCATCACTGAATCTAATACTGAGGGCATTCGGATTAGATGTCCGAAATGCAATATCACATTTACCCGCGATTTTTATGAACATCGTGGGGAATTGGGCAGGCAACGAACTATTGAAGCGTGGAATACTCGCCCTGAATAACCCCGCCTGATGATGACCCTGTGGCAAGGGTCGAAACCACCCGGCAGCCAGCCGGGCAAGGTCGCGGGAGCCAACCGCAGAAGGAGATGATAATTTTGGCAAAGACGAAGAAGAACCGCACCGATCTGGCAGCAGAACGGTACAGCATCCCGGCAGATGGAGCACACGCAGCGGATACGCTCATCAACGTGCTGTTCGACGACTTAGAGCCGCAGGACAAGCTGTCCCTGCTCTGGATGGGTATGGGCATGGCAGCGGTACGCAAGAACGACAGCCAGAACAACCATGACGGGGTGGCGTAAGGAGGCGAGCAACCGTGAAGAATCACGAAATTCAGTTCATCGCTCTTTGCATTCAGATTTTGGCTCTGGTGGTCATTTTACTAAAGAAATAATCATGGATGCGATGGCAACACCGATTGCAAGGAGATCATAAAGCCGGTCAATTTGCTTTTCTTTTTCTTGCTGGCGCTGGCTTTCTTCAAACTGCTGGCGCAGCTGCTTCAAATCTTCCGCATACCGCCGCTGTACCTCATACAGTGTAGGCTGCTGCGAGACTTGCGGGCTGGAATAATTCACTTTGCTGGCGTTCAGAATGCGCTCTAATTCATCTGTACGCTGGTTCATGGATCCCCGCTGGTTCATTTTTTCACCCCCTCCCGCTCAAGTATAGCACAGGAGGGGCAGAGTACAAGGAGGACAAAACAAGACTATGACAGATATCATCTTATCCACCCAGAACGGCGAACCGGTGGCATCCAGCCGCCAGATCGCTGAGAGTTTCGGCAAGGAACACAAGCACGTTCTGGATTCCATCAAAAATCTGGTGGCCGAAAATTCGGCTGCCAAATCTATGTTTTACGAAACAACGTTTGAGAACCGCGGAAAACAGTACCCCATGTACCTGATGAACCGTGACGGCTTTACGCTGCTGGCGATGGGCTTTACCGGCAAGGCAGCGCTGGAGTGGAAGTTAAAGTACATCCAGGCGTTCAACGCGATGGAGAAGCAGCTGGCACAGCGCCCGCAGCTTTCCCGGGCTGAACTGATGGCGCAGGCTCTGATTGCCGCCCACGACGAACTGGAGCACAAAGACCGGCAGATTGCGGAACTTACGCCCAAGGGCATCTTTGCGGACGCGGTAAACGCCAGCAAGAAGAGCATCCTTGTGGGCGAACTTGCAAAGCTGCTGTGCCAGAACAGCGTGCAGATCGGGCAGAACCGGCTGTTTGTCTGGATGCGGGAGCACGGATACCTCATCAGAGACCCCAAGCGCAGCGACTACAATATGCCCACGCAGCGCGCCGTGGAGCAGGGTCTGTTTGAGATCAAGGAGACCACCGTGGTGCACTCCGATGGGCACACCAGCATCAACAAGACGCCCAAGGTGACCGGCAAGGGGCAAATCTACTTCGTAAACCTGTTTTTGAAGGGGCGCGCCCCGGCGGGCAGGCTGCGCGAGGGAGGGCAGCATCAAAGAAAAGAGGTCGAAGCATGATGAAGGTTGTACAGGGCACCTTCCGGCAGATTCCGTACTGGAAGCTGCGGGGCCGGTTCCACAGCTGCGGCTACCGCGATCAGGAAGTCGCCAAGTATATCGGCATTGGCCGGGACACCATGAGCGGCAGGATGCAGGGGCACAATCCGTGGACAAGCGCAGAGATCACAGCAATGTGTGAACTGCTGGACATCCGACAGAATGAGATCGGGGAACTGTTTTTCCCCTCACTTGAGAAAGGAGAATCCGCATGAAGATCAAATCCACTACTTACTACTGGCTGGCTGTCATTTTGGGCGGCGTTGGAATGGGCGCAGCTATGGGTGCAGAGGGCACAGCACAGACCACCGGATACATCTCAGGCACGCTGTTTTCGGTGTCGCTGGTGCTGATTTTGGCCGCTGTTCTGCTGGCTCGTCTGGGCTTTGCCGCAGAGGACAGGGAGAAAGCCGCAAAGCGGCGCAAGTACGGCAAGATCAACCGCACCCATGCCCGCCCCCAAGAGCCGGAGTACCGGCAGAACCGGAGGGACGCATGAAAAAAAGCCCGCCGGTGCGCCAACACCGACAGGCTGCAAGGGTTGATGGAATTTGAAAGCCCCATCACCCCGATGATATCACAAAATCGGAGGTTTTTACAGATGGAGAATGAATTGACCGTCCGGGTGGAACGCCCGGCAATTCCGGCCATGAGCTGGAACAAGGACGAGGTTGAACGGAACCTTGACGAGATGCTGGCGGCCTACAAAGGCCGGGTCTACACCCCGGAGAGCATCAAGAGCGCCAAGGAGGACCGGGCAAAGGTCAACGGCTGGGATAAGCAGCTTGGAGCTGCTGCCACGGCAGCGAAGAAGCTTTACATGAAGCCGCTGGAAGATTTCCAGCAGAGCATCAAGGAGATGCAGGGCAAATGCAAGGAGATTTCCGGAGCGATTGACGCACAGGTCAAGGCTGTGGAGGCCGCCGAAAAGGAAGAAAAGGCTTCTACCCTGCGCCTGATCTACCGGGACAACATCGGCGAGTTGGAAGCTCTCATTCCGTTTGAACGCCTGTTGGACAACCGCTGGCTGAACAAGACGTTCGCCATTGCGGAAGCAAAAAAGACCCTGTGCCAGTCCATCGAGAACATCCGCAGCGACCTCGACTTTATCCGAGAGAACTGCGGAGAGGATGTCGAACCCTGCACCACCGAATACCTGCGCAACCTGAGCGTGAACGAGGCCGTCCGCGAGCATACCCGCCGCGAGAAGTCCCACGCAGCACAGAGGGACGCAGAGGCCGCCAGAGAAGCGGCAGAGCGGGCGCGGATGTCAGCCCCGGTAATTGTTCCCCCGACCGCAGAAGAACGCGAGATGCGGGCACAAGCCGCCGCAGCAACGCAAGCTGCCGCATTCATCACGCCGGATGGCCGGTTGGATGTCGAGGCGATGCAGACGATGGCTGCCGCGCAGCCCAGCGCACCGGCCCGCAAGAAGTATTATTTCTGGGTCGAGTTCACCAAAGAAGACATTGCATGGTTCCGCAGCGCTGCCAAGGAACGCGGGTTCGATTTCGGCAGCATCAAATAATCTTCAACATTCTAGGAGGTAACAAAAATGGGTTTCACTTCACGCGCTGGCGCTGCTGCGACGAATACCACTACCACAGTTCAGAGCCGCTCCTTCGCTGCTCAGGTCAAGCAGAGCGAAGCAATGCAGCCGGTCGCAGAATCTAAGCCGGTCGAAATCGAGAGCATGGACGGCCAGCATCTGACCGTCACCTTTGACGATGTGCGCGACTTCATCTGCAAGGAAGCTACCATTGCAGAGTGCCGTATCTTCTTGGAAACGTGCAAGCAGTACCACCTCAACCCTTTCACCAAGGAAGCCTACCTCATCCACTATGACAACAAGAACGGTGATACGGCCAGTACCATTGTTCTGGGCAAGACCTGCTACATGAAGATGGCAGAGGCGCACCCTCAGTATGATGGCTTTGAGGCTGGCGTGATTGTCTTTGTTCCTGAAGTTGGTGAGCTCATCCACCGCGAAGGATCCATCGTCTACGAGGACGAGAAGCTGGTCGGCGGCTGGGCTAAAGCCTACCGTAAGGACCGCAGCCGCCCCTTTTACGAGGAAGTGAAGCTGAGCGAGTACGACACCAAGAAATCCCTGTGGGTAACGAAGCCTGCAACGATGATTCGTAAGGTGGCCCTTGTCCACGCGCTGCGAGAATCCTTCCCGGCCACGTTTGGCAGCCTCTACGATGAGAGCGAGGTTCCGGTAAATGCAGAAGCATCCTACCGCGAGGTCGAGAACGAGCAGCCCGAAATCGGCGCTATGCAGCCCCGCAAGCTGAAGCCGAAAAAAGAGCAGCCCGAACCGTTTGCAGTCGAAACCACCGACACCAACGATGATCCGTTTGGCGGTGATGCCGAATGATTATTCAGACAAAGACCGGGACGAAGATCACCGGAACCCTCTCTCGCGACCCTAGTCTAAAGGAAACGAAGACCGGAAAGCCGTTCCTCAGCTTGAGCGTCAAGGCTCATAGTACAAAAGATGCCTCCGGCAACCGGAGCAATATGTTTGTCGAGTGCTGTATTTGGAGCGATCTCGACAAGTGGGACGGCCTCCTTCAGAAGGGCGATTTTGTCGAGATTTGCGGCAGCGAGCTGAAAAGCAATACCGGCGCGAACGGTACAACCTACTGGAACCTGCATAACGTTGAGGGCGTTGTCGTTGGCGGGCTTGTTGCTGCCCGGTGGGTTCAGATGGCAATCGACATGATGCAGCCGACCGGACAGGCAGGAACCAATGACTTTGCACCGGTGGAGGACGAAACACCCTTTGACCCCGGCGCAGAACCGGCGCAAACGGCTTTTTCGGCTGAACCGGTAAAACAACCCACCCCGGAGGCAGCGCCCGATTACAACGGCGATGACCGCCCGATTTCGGACACGGACGACTTGCCGTTCTGATTCACCGTGAAGAGGAAGGAGGTGAGCAAATGGCAATTTTTCGTTGCGTTTCGCCGAACTTTTGGTCAGACCCGAAGGTGGACGATGACTTCACCCCGGAAGATAAATACTTTTATCTCTACCTTCTCACCAATCCGCACACCACTTTGAGCGGATGCTATGAGCTGGGCAAGCGGCAAGCGAGCGGAGAGCTTGGATACAACGAAGAGACCGTAGACCGACTTATCCACCGAATGGAAGCTGTTCACAACGTTATCCGCTATGACAAGGCAACGAAAGAGATATTGCTTCTTAACTGGCACAAATACAACTGGTCGAAATCACCAAAATGCCTGAAGGGCGTTGAGTATTCGCTGCAAAACATCAAGAGTGATGCGTTCAGAAAATACTGTGCAGATACCCTATCTATACAGTATCGGTACAGTATAGATACAACTGTATCTGTAACTGATACTGTAACTGATACTGTAACTGAACCTATTACTGAAACTGTTATCTATCCTAATAGAGATAGCTTAAATAACAGCAAAGAGAAAGCCCCGGCAGCCGATGCAGACCTCGCCCAGATTATTCAGCGGTACGAGGAAGTTGCAGGCAGCTTTCCGCGTTCAGCGCTGGATAAGCTGCAAAGCTGGCGGCAGGCTTTCGGCACAGACATGATCTTGCTGGCAATTGACCGGGCAGCGGAAGCAAATAAACGGTCGTGGGCCTACATAAACGGAATCTTAGCCAGTTGGCAACGCGAAGGTGTTCGGACGGTTGGCGATGTAGCTGCAAACGATGAGAGTCGCCAGCAGCCGCGGTCCGGCAGCGCTACCGGTGGCAGAAAGCCGGCAGAAAGCACGAGAGACCAGCTTGCCCGGGTGCTGGGCAACATGGACAAAGAAAGGGGTTTTGACACATGACCAAGGAAGAAGCGGCGGAGCTGATCTTGATGAACGCAACGCTGTACAAGCTGGGAACAAAACCGCTGACCGATGACGAGATGAAAACCACCATCGACATTTGGACGTATCAGTTCCGGGATTATCCCGGCGAAGTGGTGAAGCGGGCGTTCCTCGCAGCGAACCGCGTCTGTGTCTATCCCATCACGGTGGCCGATATCTACAAGCAGCTTTCCAAGTGCATCGACCCGGAAGCAGAGTGGGGCGCGCTGGCTGATGCAGCCCGCAAGGCACAGAGGTTTCTCAGCTGGCGCGACTTCCCGATGGTGACCGGCATTGACGAGAAGGGCGGGCTTATCCGTAGCGATGGCACGGAAGAGCTGAAGAAGCTGTTCGAGAGCCTGCCACCGGCGGCCAAAACTTACGCCGGGAGCGTGGGCGGCCTGAAGGAGCTGGCCATGACCCCGGACCTGACCTATCGCCGGGTCGAGTTCCTGAAGCAGTCGCTGGAGGACATCACGACCGCGCCCCGGGAAGCTGCTCGTCTGCGCAGCGGACCGGAACCGACGAGACTGGAGGCTGCAAATGAGTGATGTCAAGAAACCAATCCGGCTGGTCGATGTTGGCGAGCTGGAAGCTGACCTGAAGAAGGACCTCGCCGAAGAAGAGGCCAAGGGTAAGGCCGCTGACATCTTGTATTGCGAGAGCATCAGTGACACGCTGAGCGACCTGAGCAACCTGCCGACCATCGACCCGGAGAGCTTGCGCGGCCATGCCAAGTGGGTAAAGGACAAAGAGCTGAAGTTTATCATCGTCGATGGCGAAAACGACAGCCACGAGGAACCGGCAATCTGCTGTACCAACTGCAAGGCCAAAATCTCGCAGAGCGATTTCGACGGCTGGGTCTGGAACTTCTGCCCGGTCTGCGGGTTCATCATGGAGGACGCAACGGAGGAAAAGAAAGATGGCTGAATACATCGAGCGCGGGCCGCTGCTGGAGGCGTTCAAGGCGAAGTGCTGCGAGGATTGCCCCGGCGGGTATGACCGCGCAAAGTGTCAGAGCTGGTGCGATGCGGCGGACGAGATCGCACTGGTAGAAGATGCCCCGGCAGTCGTCCCGGACGTACAGCGCTGGCGCGACCCTGACAAGAATCCCCCGAAAGTCGAAGAAGATGTGCTGATTCTGTTTGAAACCGCCTGCGGTGGATATGGGATTACGACGGCTAACTACGAAGATGGCACAGTCTTGTCCCAAAAGAGCACTTTCTACTGGGAAGAAATTTCCGAGTGGGGAACCTACGATGAAGAAAGCGATGATTATTTTATTCCTAAAGGCTGGTGGGAATATCGTTATTTCAACCAGGATGACATTTACGATAACCGTGTAGATGCTCACGTGGTTGGGTGGATGCCTTTGCCGCCGAAGGAGGTGACAGGCGATGGAAGTTGAGCAGCTGTCTTTCTTCTCAATGCTGGCCGAGCCAACGCTTCCACAGGTGGCGGTCTGCTGCATGGACGGCAACCGGGCGGACGCTGCACCCGCCGAAAGCTGGATGAAGCGTCTTGTGCAGGGTGGAGAGTATGTCGTGCAGGTCGCAGGACATCCGATGGTGCTCAGGCCGGCAGATGGCACGGCAGACGACGTTCCGGCGGGACACCGGTATTATCACTACACAATAGGCGAACGCCTGTTCTCAGGCGTGTTTGTGGGAAGAGAGAGGGTGAGAACATGAGCAAGGAAAATATGGGCCGGAATGCCGAGCACTATGCAGACCCGACACCGACCGCAGCCATGTGCAACATCTGCCGGGACGAGTACCAGAAGGAAGCCGCCCGGCTTGACAGAATCGGAGACATCGTTCCCCTGCTGCGCCAGATGGCCGACATCGCAGGGTTCGAGATCATAGGCCGCATCCCGCTGAGAGACAAGGCCACAGGAAAGGAGTACAGGTAATGAGTGATACGAAAGAAGTTATCGCAACCTGCCGCGATACGATGCTGACCGCCCTTGAGAAGATTGGCGGGCAGAGCCTCATTTGTTCGTGGACGCGCCGGGATGGCTCTGTCGTGAAGTTGATGCTTGAAATCAGGACGAGCGACCAGACCACCATCGGAGATGCAATCCGCAACATGGACGACGAGGAAATGGCGAGACGGCTGGTGCCCAACGTGCTGGACGCTTTGGGCGAGGATGGTCCGCCGAGTGAAGATGGTGTCCGGGATTGGCTGGAGCTGCCCGAAAGCTATCTCAAATACTGACCAGAAAGGAGCGCCTGCAATGGCACAGCATTACAAAATCGACTGCGACAAGGTGGAGGACCGGAAAGCGCTGGTCGTCGTCCTGTCGATGAACGGCTACACCGTCCGCATGGGCAAGGAAAAGCGCAGCGGAAAATCCACTTTGACCTATTTCGTGGAGTATTGGAGGGCTGACGATGAAGGGTAACGCAGCGGCCAGCGCCCGCCGCAGCTACATGGGCGCTCGCAGCCGGGCAGAAGGCGCAGGTTTTGAGGCCATCATCAACTCCGCTTGCGACTACTACCGCGCAATCGGGCGGGCAGATATCGAGAAAACCCCGGAGCCGATGAAGCCCCTCGGTGGTGCAGATCGCTCCGGCAGATTTCTCGCCTGCTACACCAAACAGGCACAGCCAGACTACAAAGGCGTTCTCTCAGGCGGAAGAGCGGTCGTTTTCGAGGCGAAGCACACCGACACCGGTCGTTTGTTGTACGACCGCGTATCAGCCGAGCAAGCCGCCTGTTTGCACCGGATATCACGGCTGGGTGGTATCGCGTTCGTTCTGTGTTCATTCAATGGCCGGGAGTTCTACCGAATTCCGTGGCCGATCTGGGAAGACATGAAGGACGTGTTCGGCCGGAAGTACATTACCCCGGCGGATTTGGCAGAGTACCGTATCCGCGTTGCGGTGCCCGGAGTGCTTATGTTTCTGGAAGGAGTAAAGGAGAAAAAAGATGGCTCGAAGATGGACACCTGAAAGCGAACAGCCAAAGCCGGGCGAAACCGACTACCTCACCGTTAAGGCGTGGCTGAACCGCTACCGCGAAGCAGAGAAAAGATACTACTTGCTGTCTGACCGTCTGGCCGAAGCGCAGGAGGCCGCTCGGCACATCACCCAGAGCCTCAGCGCGGCCCCCGGCGGCAGCAAAGATGGCCAGAGCCTTGCCCGGGCGGTGGAACGTGAGGAGGAAGCGGAGCGCCGCGCTTATGAGCAAAGAGCGGTCTGCGACAGGCTGTTCCTCGAGATCAGAAACGCGCTCGCCCAGATCCAGAACGAGAAAGCATACACGGTGCTGTACAAGTACTATCTCGATTGCCTCACGTGGGACAGGGTCGCAAAAGATATGAATTACTCTTTGCGCATGGTCTATGTCTTGCGGCGCAAAGCAATGGAGGAACTGAGCCTTTAAAAACATTGCACTGTCATTACATTGCGGTTTCACTATTGCATGGTGTAAAATTGTATCATCGGAAAAGCCAAAAGGCAAACCGATGCACGCAGTCTTCGAAACGAATCCCCCAAAATGCTTCCTCCTACGGCTTGACCGGCATTTTTCTTTCTCTCGTTTCGCGGACTGCTTCTATGTTCCGGTAGCTCAACTGGTAGAGCAGCAGCCTATTGAAGCAGCAAGTAGTTGGTTCAAATCCATCCCGGAGCACCATGACGCTGCTCTCCCGAAGCAGCGACCACCTGACGCATGGGCTGACATCCCGCTTGTGGCTGCGTGTAGAGTGGCATGGTACCCTTACCTGCCCTCACAACCTCCGCACGCACCGGAGGCCACATAATCCGTACACCGGTTTTCATAATTTCCCCGGCAGGATGTGCGTCAACAGAACCAGCATGGAAACGTGCTGGTTTTTCTTTTGTTATATGCCGCCTGAGTGCAGTATGGTGCGCGGCGCGTGTGTGTAGACACGGATGGTTCGATTCCAATTCAAGATCCAGCGGCGCACACAAAACAAAATCAAATCCGGCAGATGTCCACAGTGGACACCTTGGAAAGGAGTGCAAACCATGCTTGAATTTTTCGGCAAACTGTTTTGGTCTATTGCAAAAAGCTGCGTGCTTGCACCTGTGTTCCGGGAAATTTTTCAAATAGCATTCAAAAGTAATTTTGTGTGCATCGTCTGGAGTATCGGTTTTCAGGCGAGCCACACAAAGCGTGAGCCGAGGGCAGAGATCGGAGGACGTGGCTGTATGCAAGGGGCGCGGCCTGTTATCCGCGCAGATTAGCAAAAGCTGCTGATCCAATTTATTCCGAAAATATTTTTACCCGCCTGTTATGAATGATGTGCACCGTGCATTGCAGGCGGGCATTCTTTTACGCTGCGTTAGCTCAACCGGCAGAGCACCCGGCTCATAACCGGGTCGTTGCAGGTTCGATTCCTGCACGCGGCATGATATATTCCCGTAGTTCAAGTGATGGAACAGCGGTCTCCAAAACCGCAGGCTGCAGGTTTGAGCCCTGCCGGGAATGCCAGCTGCGTACCCTGTGAGGGGGCTGCGCAGATAGCGGGGCATCTGGCCGCGAAAGTTCCGGATGCAGCAGCGCTCCACCGTTTGCGTTGTCCAAAAACTGAATGTACGGAGCGCTGCTTATTTTGATATTCTGACCGTTCGGATTTCCGGGCGGTTTTTCTTTTGCAGGAAAGGAGGGAGCCTTCCGTGAGATATGGTGTGCCGTATCGTGGCAGTAAGAACAAAATTGCACAGTGGGTTGTTTCCAATCTTCCTGCTGGTGATACACTGATTGACCTATTTGCTGGCGGTTGCGCAGTCACACATGCTGCGTTGTTGTCTGGCAAATGGAATCACATCGTTGCAAATGACATCGGTGATGCGCCGCAGTTGTTCATGGACGCTGTTCACGGAAAATACGCAAACGAAAAGCGTTGGATTAGCCGCGAAGATTTTCATAGGCTGAAGGATTCTGACCCTTACGTTTCGCTTTGTTGGAGCTTCGGCAACAACCGCAGGGATTATCTCTATTCAAAAGAGATTGAACCGTGGAAAAAGGCTTTGCATTATGCAAGAGTGTTTGGCAATACGTCCCTTTTGCAAGAGTTCGGAATCGATTCGGACGGTAGCTCAAAAGACATCAAGCCGAACAACGAGGAATACAAAAGGATTTATTCACAGTGGCTTGGACATCAAGTGAAACATAAAAGGCTTTATGATTTAGACCACCTTGCAAGGCTAGAGAATCTTGAACGCCTACAAAATCTTGAAGGTCTGCAAAGCGATTATCGTGATGTGCAGATTCCGCCAAATGCTGTTGTATACGCTGACCCCCCCTATAAACGGACGAATTGTACGGGATACAAATGCGATTTTGACCATGAATCGTTTGAAAAGTGGCTTGCCGAAGTCCCGTTCATGGTTGTTATCAGCGAGTATGAAGCGCCAAGTGGATGCAAAGAGGTTGCAAGCATAAAGAAGCAATCCACTATGGGTACTGGCAACAAAGGCGGGTCTGATATTGAAAAGCTGTTTGTTCAAGAACGGTTTGTTGAACAGTACGAAAATTCATTTAACGTGAGAGGTGGTGGCGGTGAGTGCGAAGCGGCTGACAGACAGACAAAAAAAGAAGATCGTTGCTGACTATGTGCAGCTGCAGAGCTACGCCAGAGCCGCCAAACTGAACGACGTGGCAGAAAGCACCGTGCGGAAAATCGTGAAAGATAATCCCAAGTGTGCGGATTTGTGCGCCTTAAAAAAAAAGCAGAACACGCAGGACATGCTTTCCTACTTAGGCAGCAAGCGCGGGGAAGCACAGGATCTTCTCGGGCTGTACCTCCAGGCGATGGCAGACCCTGAAAAGATCGCAGAGGCAACGCTGCCGCAGCTGTCCACGGCGTTTGGTACCATCGTGGACAAGTTTGCTATGCTGGGAGACCAGAGCAACATAGAAGCCCCGGACGATGGCCTGCTTGAGGCTCTGAGTGCTGCCGCAGACATTAGCCCGCCGGATGACGTGGAGATGCTGCCAGAGGAAGAGGACGACAATGCGGAAAAGTAACGGTTTTCGCTGGAAAGCCCTCAGCCAGAGGCAAAAGCAGGTCTTGAGCTGGTGGACACCGCAGAGCGCATACAGCGGCTACAACGGCATCATTGCCGATGGCGCTATCCGCTCGGGCAAGACCTTTGCTATGAGCTTTTCTTTTGTTCAGTGGGCTATGACCTGCTACAGCGGCCAGCAGTTTGCCATGTGCGGAAAGACCATCGCCAGCTTCCGGCGCAACGTGCTTGGGACGCTCAAGCAGCAGCTTGCAGCCCGTGGTTACAACGTCAAGGAGCATCGGGCAGAAAACTGCATGACCGTCAGCAAGGGCGGCAGAACCAACGAGTTTTACTTTTTCGGCGGCAAGGACGAGAGCAGTCAGGACCTGATTCAGGGCATCACCCTTGCCGGGGCATTCTTCGACGAGGTTGCCCTGATGCCGCAGAGTTTCGTCAATCAGGCCACAGCCCGTTGCTCTGTCACCGGGTCAAAGTTCTGGTTCAACTGCAACCCGGGCAGCCCGCAGCATTGGTTTTATCTCGAGTGGGTGCGGAAATGCCGTTCCCGCGAGATGATGTATCTCCATTTCACGATGGACGACAACCTGTCACTTTCAGAGGACATCAAGGCCAGATACCGCAGCCAGTACAGCGGCGTTTTCTATCAGCGCTACATTCTGGGACTGTGGACGGTGGCTGAGGGCCTTGTATATGACATGTTCGACCGCAAGAAGCACGTCATTGACGTGCTGCCGAAGCTTTCGCCAAAGAGCGCCTATGTGGCGTGCGACTTTGGCACCCAGAACGCAACGGTTTTTTTGCTGCTCCAGAAGCAGGCAGATGCAGACTGCTGGATCGTCACCCGGGAGTACTACTATAGCGGCCGCGAACAGAAGCGGCAAAAGACCGTGGGCGAGTACGTCACGGACCTCAAGGCGTGGCTGAACGGGATCAAGCCGGAAAGGGTCATCGTTGACCCCTCTGCCCTGCCCCTGATTACAGAGCTGCGCAAGAACGGATTTACCCAGACCCCCGCAAATAACGACGTCCTGAGTGGCATTCTGGATGTGCAGACCATGCTGCAGACCGGGCGGCTGAAGATCTACAAAGACTGCAAGCACACGCTGGAAGAGTTCGGCGTGTACGCTTGGGATCCAGACAAAGACGACACCGTGCTGAAGGTTAACGACCACTGCATGGACGCTATCCGCTATTTCGTGCGCACAAAGCGCCTTGTAAAACTGAGGAATTGATTTTGAGCACTGTATATACATTCCAGACCTTTCAGCAGGCGCAAGCCGCCGGGGAACAGTCTGATTTCATCCGGCGGTTCGTGCAGCAGCACTGCGCTTCCGGACCATACAAGATGGCGCTGGATGCCGACCTGTACGACGCACAGAAGAACCCGGGCGCGGAACGATTTTCGCAGACCTACGCTTTGATGCTGAAACGCCTGTCCAAAAACACAAAGCCAGACACCCCACGCCCCGATATGGTCAAGAGCAATTTGTTCCGGCGGCTCAACAAGCAGCGGGCAACCTACTCTTTAGGCAACGGCGTAGTCTTTGCGGACGATGGCATGGACAAGGACAAGCTGGGGCAGAGCTTTGACGAGCAGATTCAGAAGGCCGGATATTTCGCCCTGATCCACGGTGAGAGCTTTGGATTCTGGAACAACGACCATCTGGTGGTTTTCAAGCTGACCGAGTTCGCGCCCCTGTACGATGAAAAGACAGGCCTTTTGCAGGCGGGTGTGCGCTTCTGGCGTCTGAACCCGGACACGGACATGCACTATATCCTGTACGAGCTGGACGGCTTTACCGAGTACACGGAAAGCCGAATCGGCAATGCGATACAGGAGACAACGCCGAAGCAGGCATACAAGAGCGTGACCGTCACCACCCCCAGCGGCGGGCTGGAAAGCGTAGAGGGCGAAAACTACAGTGCTCTTCCCATTGTGCCGCTGTGGGGCTCAGACCTGCACCAGAGCACCCTTGTGGGACTGAAAGCCTACATTGACAACACCGATCTGGTGATGTCTGGCTTCTGCAATGACCTGCAGGACTGTGCGCAGATTTACTGGCTGTGCGAGAACTTCAACGGAATGACGGACGACGAACTTGTGGAGTACCTCACCAAGCTGAATCTGTACCACATTGCAGGTGCAGACACCAGCGAGGGCGGCAAGATCACCCCCTACACAACCGAGATTCCCGTGACGGCCCGGCAGGCGCTGCTGGAACTGCTGCACACCCGGGTGTATGAGGACTTCGGCGGTCTGGATGTGCACTGTGTCAGCGCGGACAGCACCAACGACCATCTGGATGCAGCCTATGAGCCGCTGAACCAGAACGCGGACGACTTCGAGGCACAGGTCAAGCCGTTTATCCGGCAGATCTGCGCACTGGCTGGCTTTGACAACGCTATGCCGACATTCAACCGCAGCAAGATCACCAACACAGCTGAGCAGGTGGACATGGTGATTGCAGAAGCGACCATCATCGGCGACGAGATGGCAATAGACCTGCTGCCCAACCTGACCCCGGAGCAGAAGGAACAGGCCAAGGCCGCGCTGATGGCAGAGAGCGCAATGCGGGAGACCGTGGGCGAGGAATAGGAGGACAACGACAATGTCTGAAAACATCATCGGCAAGTTTGTCATTGAACTGGACGAAAACGACCGGAAGCTTTTGGAACGGTTTGCAAATGCAGTTGAACTGATGCAGCCGACAACGATAGATTTAAATCCGCCAAAAGTCCGGGCGGTCGGAATTGACGAGCTCGGAAACATCAAATGGGAGCCAGCAGGGAAAAACGATGACCGACCTTGACCGTATCTCCACCCGGCAGCTGAACAGGCTGCGCCGCCGCATTTTGCGGGTATACGGCACCGCCCGCCGGGAAATGACCGAGCAGCTGACTGAGTTTCTGGAGCATTACCAGAAGTTGGACGCCTACAAGCGGGCGCAGCTGGAAGCCGGGAAGATCACCGAGAGCGACTATCGCACATGGCTGCGGAATCAGGTGTTTCAGTCCGAGATGATGCACCAGAAGCTGGACAACATCACCCAGACGTGCACCACAGCCCAGCAGACGGCATACAAGCTGGCGCGAGATGAACAGTACGATATCTTTGCCCTTGGCGCAAACTGGGCGTTCTACGAGCTAGAACAGGCCGCAGGCGTGGCATTCAACCTGACCCTGTACAACACCGAAGCGGTCAAGCGGCTTCTTCTGGAAAACCCCAAGCTTGTGCCAAACAAGCGCATCAAGAGCGAGAGCAACAAGACCTACGACGCCCGGGTGTTCAACCGGTACGTCATGCAGGGCATCGTGCAGGGCAAGAGCGTCCATGATATTGCGGTGCAGGCTGTGCAGGGAATGGCAGAAACCGAGGTGCACTGGGCGATGAACAATGCCATCACAGCCCTTACCGGCGCACAGAACGCCGGGACGATGCAGCAGCTGCGCAACGCTCAAGCCATTGGCATTGAGGTGCAGAAACGCTGGAACAGTACGTTGGACTACCGCACCCGCGAGACGCACCGGCTGCTGGATCAGGAAACCGCCGACCTAGACGAGCCGTTCAAGGTGCAGGGCTACGAGATACAGTACCCCGGAGACCCAAACGCAGCGCCGGGAATGGTTTATCACTGCCGCTGCAAAGTGACCGGGGCGCTTGTAAAGTACCCACGGCAGAACGCCCAGCGGCGGGACAACACGACAAAAGAGGCCACATCTGACCTGACCTATACCGAGTGGTACAAGGCAAAGGGCGGCACGGAAGCCGAACAGATGTGGTGGGCGGAAGAACGCAAACGCAGAAAGGAGAACGCCAAGAATGAGTAAACGAGGTTCGGGAAGCTCTACACGAAACAACGGAAGCTTCAGCGGCGTTGTTGCTATTGAAGTCACAACAAAAGACGGTACAAAGCTTTCTTACCGAAGCAGACAGGGCGGATTTATCACTGGCATTGATGATGCAAGAGAAAGTCCTGCAAGCGGAAGAATGACGGTTCCTGAAATTGCCAAGCGCATGGCGGAAAACGGCGCCACCGTCAAAACATATACCAAAAAACAACTCGCTGCACACGATGAAGCACGCAGGAAAGAAAACGCAAATAAGCCCGACTATGAAATGGGCGTTGGCGTTCCGTGGGGCAATAAAAACAACCGTAAAGCCGCAAGAGCATCACGGCTTGCTGGGCGTGCTCAAAGGCGACGCAGATAAGAGGCCTAATGTATGATTCTGCCAATGGAAAACACCGAAAAGATGATTTTTCCGGGAGTGGGCAAGTATGGCATCCCTGAAATCAAGCCAGAAACGGACATCCGCATTGACAAGCTGGAATGGATCCCGGTCAATTATGCGCTGACCGCCAAAGACAAGGCCACAAAAGGCGTGCATTTTTACAAGGACGATTACCAGTTTGAACGGTTCTGGAACAACCCAGACAAATACATTCCCCTTTTGCAGCAGTTCGGCGCGGTATGTTCGCCGGATTTTTCTTTGTACAGTGATATGCCGCTTGCGGTGCAGCTTTTTATGCATTACAAAAAGCATTGGCTTGCCGCATACTGGCAGGCGCACGGCATTCACGTTATCCCAACGCTTTGCTGGTGCGGAGAGCAAAGTTATGACTGGTGCTTTGACGGCGAGCCCAGAAACGCCATCGTAAGCATTTCGAGCCACGGCACACAGTCTGACCCATACGAAGCAGAATGCTTTGCCAAGCACTGCCGTAAGGCGCTAGAAGTGCTGCAACCAAGCAGCATTTTGTGGTATGGCAAGTGCCCGGCTGAATTTGACTGGAACGTGACCAAAATCAAGCCATTTCAATACGAAAGGAGGCATTACCGTGAGTAAACGAGGTTCTGGCAGTTCCGCGAGAGCGGGCGGCGGGAACGCCAACGAACACGAGTTTGAATCTTTTGTAAATGGCAAATGGGTCACCGATTACAGCAAAATTGCGGCAGAAGAGGCAAAGAGAGCCGCCGTTGTTGTGGACAGTTCGAGATACAAGAAAACGCATAACGATGTTGTGTCTTTTGTGAAAGAGCAAGTTGGCGTTGATCTCAACAAATATCGAAGTGGCGATGGTTCCTCTCCGTCTCACACCACATATTGGGACAAGAGCGGCCCAAAAGTTGCTTTTGATCTAAAGGGCATGACTTCAAGTGACCGCACAAAGCTGATGCAGTTGTCACAAAAGCCGTTTGGAGTAACGGTTGAACAGGGTGGCGCATGGATTGGCTTTGTTTCAAGGAAAAAGAAGAAAAAGTAAATGTGTAAATACTGTGACACAAGCCGTATACACGAAGAAAATATTGTTGACAGTGGCGTTGGCGATTTTTTAAGCATTGGCGTTGATAAATCAAAAAAGGTTTATTTGAGTGCATGGTGCAACGATGAAGCGGTTTGGTATCCCAATTTTTGCCATGAATGTGGGCGCCCTTTGAAGAATAATCAAAACCATGAAATTTGACTACAACATCAAAGTCACCGACAACACCCCGCAGCTGCATGAAGCGCTGGAAGCGTGGGTGGAGCGGGTGCTGACCATCTGGGGCATGAAGGTGCAGGACTATGCGCAGCTGCTTGTGCCCACCGGCACGGCAGACAGCACCGGCATAGAGGGCTATGTGGGCGGTGCGCTGAAAGCATCCATTACCTACGTTGTATCTGCGGCGCAAAAGACCGTGACCATCGGCTCAAACCTGTTTTACAGCGTCTATGTGGAGTTGGGCACCGGTGTCTATGCAACGAATCACGATGGACGAAAAACGCCGTGGGTCTGGCAAGACTTCAACGGCAAGTGGCACTTTACGCGAGGCATGAGAGCGGCCAACGAGGGTAAAGGGTTCCTACGCCCGGCGGTGGAAGATCATATCAAGGAACTGCAAGAGATTGCAGTGGAAGAAGCCAACAAGGAGGCGTAATTCATGAATTTGGAGAAAATGTTCAAAACACCAAAAGAAAAGTTCCTGCCCGATGATGTGAAAACGGCGCATTGCGAGGCAGAAGACCTTTTCCTTGAGCTTGCAACGCAGCTTGACGCACTTCCTGAAAGCCGAGAAAAAAGCCTGTGCATGAAAAAATTACAGGAAGCGAAGTTTTGGGCGGTCGAATGTATCACCAAAGTTGAACGCAAAAACTAAATACTCAGCGGTTGGCGCACAGCGTCAGACGCTTTTTTATGCCGTTTTAGCTCAGTCTGGCAGAGCACCGGACTTTTAATCCGGGGGCCGTGGGTTCAAGTCCCACAAGCGGCACCACACCGGCAGCACGTCCGGCAAAATAACCTGATTGCCAAGCATGGCAGCCCAAGCAAGGGCAGAAAGGACACACACATGGCACTCAAAAGAGCAGATATCCGCAAGATTCTGGAAAACGCCGAAACCTCCAACGATGACAAGGCAAAAGCCATTCTGGACGCCTTGCACGAGGAGACCGACGCCCTCCGGGACGAACTGGATACCGAAAAAAACGCCCGCGTTGCAGCGGAAAAAGAACGGGACGCGGCCAACAGCGGTAAGCAGACCGCAGAGCAGGCGCTGACCGACTACAAGACCCAGCAGACCAACAAGGACGCCCATGCAGCCAAGGAAGCAAAGTTCCGGGAGCAGCTAAAGGCCGCAGGCGTGCTGGAAAAGTACTTTGACCGCATCGTGCGCTTGTCTGGCGAGGACATCGACAAGATGGAACTGGACAGCAAGGGCAATGTGAAGAACGCGGACAAGCTGGCTGAGAGCCTGAAAACCGATTGGAGCGACTATGTGGGCAGCACCTCAACCAAGGGCGCACCGGTGGACAACCCGCCCGCAAACACCGGTTCCAAAATGACCAAAGACCAGATTTTTGCAATCAAGGACGCGGGCGAGCGTCAGGCAGCGATTGCAGCAAATGCCGACCTGTTTACAGGCGGCGGGAAGGAATAATCTATGGCAGCAAAAGAAAATCTGATTACCACCACTGAGATCACCGTCAACCCCCGGGAGATCGACTTTGTGACCCGTTTCCAGCGTAACTGGGATCATCTGCGGGATATCATGGGCATCATGCGCCCCATCCGTATGCAGCCCGGCACCGTGCTGAAGAGCAAATATGCACAGGGCACCCTGCAGAGCGGCACCGTGGCAGAGGGCGAGGAGATCCCTTACAGCCAGTACACCGTCAAGGAGAAGGATTACGGCAAGATCACCATCGAGAAGTACGCCAAGGCCGTCTCCCTGGAAGCAATCCAGAACTATGGCTACGACGTCGCTGTGCAGAAGACCGACGACGAGTTCCTGTACGACCTGACCGCAAAGGTCACCGACAAGTTCTACAAGTACCTGAACACCGGTAGCCTGAAGGGCACGCCCAAGACCTTCCAGATGGCTCTGGCAATGGCAAAGGGCAGCGTGGAGAACAAGTTCAAGAACATGCACCGCACTGTCACCGGCGTGGTGGGCTTTGCAAACGTTCTGGATGTGGCCGAGTATCTGGGCACCGCAAACATCACCATCCAGAACCAGTACGGCTTCCAGTACATCAAGGACTTCATGGGCTACAACACTATCTTCCTGCTGTCCGACGGCGAGATCGCAAAGGGCAAGGTCATTGCCACCCCCGTGGACAACATCGTGATGTACTATGTTGACCCCTCCGACAGCGACTACGCAAAGGCCGGTCTGGTGTACACCACCGCAGGCGAGGCAAGCAACCTGATCGGCTTCCATACGCAGGGTAACTACACCACTGCCGTGTCCGAAAGCTTTGCCATCACCGGCGTGACCCTGTTTGCCGAGTATCTGGACGGCATCTCTGTCCAGACCATTACCCCGGGCGAATCGGTCTGACCTGCAAGGAGGTGACCCCGCATGACTGTGCCAGAACTGTGCGTTTACACACACAATTTTTTTGACCGGTACGATGCACCATTTACAGGGCGGTTCATCATTGGCACGGACTATATCTGGGATGCGATCAACTTCAACACGGACGTGCTTGCAGAGGATCCCGAAAACATCCTGTCCGGGCTTGCGCCGCACCAGTTCTACAAAATAGAGGGCTCTATCTTCAATGACGGAGTACATCAGGTGGGCGAGCCTCTGACCCCCGAAACCTTCACCGGCACGGTACAGCCTATGCGGGTTCCCAACGTGTTTGTGGAGCTTGCCAAGAAGATCACCGACTACGATGCAGCCACCCCCGGAGGTGGGCGCTATGTTTCCCAGTCCTTCAACGGATGGAGCGGCACAATGGCCACCGGCACGGACGGCTTGCCCGCAGACGGCTGCACCCGCTACCGCCGGGAGATCAACCAATGGAGGAAACTGTAATGCCTGTAAACGATTTCACCAAGTTCACCGTGATGGAGAATTTTACAAAAAAGTTCTGCTTCATGGAAAAAAAGCTGGTTTCGGATGGGCTGTTTGGCTCTACAACCACATGGGAGGACGGCATGGAGTTCCTTGCCATCGAGCGCCACGACCAGACCATTGAAGCGCAACAGGCAGAGCAGCAGGGCACGGCATCCACCTACTCCCTCTATGTGGATAAGGGCATCAAGCTGTCCCCCTTCGACCGCATCAAGCGGCTGGACGATGGGCAGACCTATGAGGTGACCACCGCGAGCAGCGACAAGATTTCTCCCTCCGAAAGCCAGATGAATCTTGCCGTTGTGCAGTGCAAAAAGGTGGTGCTTTCCTGATGGGCGCAGCAGAAGCCATTACCACGGCGCTGAACAGCTTTTTTACGCTGTTCGATGTTCCTGTATACCCGGAGGATTTCGTGCCGCAGGGCACTTCCCTGCCCTATATCACGGTGTTGCCTGTCATTCCCAAGGGGTTTGACGAGAGCAGCACCTTCCATGCGCGGCTGTGGTATCCGGTGGACGGCGGCAAGCTGCCCATCATCCGCAAAACAGATGAGATGCGCGCTGCCCTCGGGGATGGGCTTACCATCGAGTGCGAGGGCGGCGCAATTCTTTTGTGTGCAGGCAATCCGTGGGCGCAGTCTATGGACAACCCCCCGGAAAAATACCTGTGCACATACCTTACTTTTGACGTCACATCCTTCGTGGTGTGAGAAAGGATAACGCATGAACAAGATGTATCACGCCATTTCGGCAGATGCTTTCAAAAAGCTTCAGTTTCAGGCCGGCGCGCTGCTCAAGAAGTTCGACCCGGAGGGCACTACTCCCATTGCAGCGGAGGATATGATCTGCCTGACTTCCGGCGGCATCACCGTCAGCTGCAAGCCCAACACCATTGATCTGGGTGAGGATCTGGACGAAGTTCCAGAGAACACATACCAGCTCAAGCACATTACCAGCTGGGATTGCGGGATGTCTACCACCTGCATGACCGTGAGTGCCGACACCATCAAGCTGGAGTTGGGCGCTGCGGACGTGGAAACCAACAAGATCACCGTCCGCGAGGACTACAAAAACGAGGACTTCCAGGATATCTGGTGGCACGGCAATCTGATCGGAGGCGGCTATGCTGCTGTCAAGCTGATGAAGGCCGTGAGTGATGGCGGCCTTGAGCTGAAAACCACCAAGGACGGCAAGGGCAACATCAACCTGAGCCTGAAGGGACACTACGACATGACCGACACCAGCAAGGTGCCTATGGAGTTCTACGTCAAGGAGGCAGAGTAATGATTCTTACCATCAATCTTGACCCCGTGGAAGCCCTGCCCAAGCTGTATGATGCGGTGGACGGCATTACTCGCATGATCATGGACGCAAAGGACAACGTAGACAACCCAGAGACCAAAGCCGCCCGGGAGACCATCGTTGCCAACGCCATGAAGCTGCTGGGCGCAGAGCCTGCAAAAACCGCAGAGGGCAAGAAAAAGCTGACCCCGCGCGAGTTTGCGCTGGCTGCGCTGGACTTTATCAAGCCCCTGATGAAGCTTGACCCGCAGCGCACCATGAACGCCCTGCACCAGCTGTACACGCTGGAAAAGGGCGAGAAAGACACCCTGCCCAAGGCATTCACCGCGCTGACCAAGTCCGTGATGCAGGAGGATATGCAGGATTTTTTGTCATCGCTGGCCGACTTGAACGGCCTGAGTTTTGGCACTACCTCTGCCGAGCCGACATCCAGCATCTCCGCGCCTACGGAATAAAGTATTTCGTCTGGTTCGTCATCAGCGAGATGCGCGAACGCCACCGCACAAAAGCATACCAGCTGTATACGGCTGATATGCTTTTTCTTTGTGCTGTATCGCTGGGGCAGCAGGTGGAGCAGTCCTTCAGCGAGATCATGGCAGAGTATGACAAGCCGCTATCCCAGCGCCGACACGAAACAACGCTGGAAGAAGCGCAGGCGTGCTGGGAAAAGACGCTTGCAGACAGTAAAAAAGCCGCAGAGCAGAACGGAGGTGGTGAGACCTGAACATTTTCAATTTGATGGCCACTTTGGGGCTTGATACCTCCGAGTATGAGCAGGGCATCGAGCAGGCCCAAAAAGAGACGCAAAGCGCCGCAAACTCGCTGAACCGCAGCGCAAACACCGCCGGGAGCGGCGTTTCAGGCATGGCAAGCCAGTTTGCAGCAGCCAGCGCAAAAGCAACTGTCCTTGCAAATATGCTTACCTCGCTCGGAACAAAGGCGGTAAGCTTTGCAAAGGGCTTTGTGGAGATGGGCATTTCTTATAACGCCCAGATAGAAAAGTACACCACCGGCTTTACCAATATGTTGGGCAGCGCACAGGCCGCGCAGGAAGCCATGCAGGCCATTCAGGAGGACGCAGCCCGCACCCCGTTTGACGTGGCATCCCTGACGCAGGCAAATCAGCTGCTTATCAGCGCGGGAGAAAACGCCGCGTATTCCCGCAAGGTCATCAATGCACTGGGCGATGCTGTTTCTGCCACCGGCGGCGGTAACGCCGAACTATCCCGCATGGCTGCAAACCTGCAGCAGATCGCAAACGTGGGCAAAGCTGCAACGATAGACATCAAGCAGTTTGCCTATGCGGGCATCAATATCTATCAAATCTTGGCAGATTACACCGGCAAATCGGTGCAGGAAGTCCAGAGCATGACCATCAGCTACGACCTTCTTTCGCAGGCGCTCATAGCCGCAAGCGAGGAGGGCGGGCGCTACTATAACGCCATGGACACCCAGAGCCAGACCATGAACGGGCGTATATCCACTCTGAAGGATAACGTCAGCCAGCTGGCGGGTCTTTTGACTGGAAATCTTACAAGCGCTCTTGGTGGTGTTATTTCCAAACTGAACGAAATGGTTCTGGCGGCTCAAGACGCATACAAGCTCGATGGATGGAGCGGCCTTATCGGGGAAATAACAGGTCTTACCAGCGTTATAAACAAGGCCAAATCCGCTGCTGTTGGCCTGAAAGCTGTTTTTGATGCTTTGAAAAGCGGAGAAATTGGCATTTTCCATGGTGACTGGGATGCCGTTTATAAAAAGGCATTCAATTCAGACCAAGAAAGCAAAAAAATCCAAAAAGAAAGCAGAAAAAACTGGGACAATAACCATAGTGGCATGGTCTGGGACGAAAATGACGGATGGGTGCCCGCTAAAACAAGCGGAACATCTGGCAGCTCCATCGTTACAAGTCCTTCCGGCAAGACTGGCAAAACCCCCAAGACTGGCAAAACCCAAAAATCCACCTCCAATACCGAAACTGTCATATCTTCCGTGACGCACACCGCAACCACCACCGCACAGAACGCGCTGGGCGCTGTGACAACGAGCGTTGAGACACTGCAGGAGAAGGTCAAGGACGCAGCGGGCAAAATCAAAGACCGCGTGACCGAGACCACTACTGAGACCGGCAAAGAGATGGTCAACGGCGTTGCTACCACCTATACGCTTGTGACCAAGAAAGTTACGGACGCGAACGGCAAGATAAGCACCACGACCAAAAAGGTCTATGACGATATGTCCAAGACCCTGCTCGGCACCCTGACCACCATCGCAGAAAAAACCTTCAACGGCATCACCACAACAACGCAGCAGGCCGTGGAAACCTACGCGGACGGAAGCCAGCACATCAAGACAACCGCCACCGAGACCGGCGAGCGCATTGTGGACGGCGTGCGGCAGACCTACACCAAGGTCATCAGCTACGTTGACGGCGTGCAGGACAAGGTGACAGAGACCGCACAGAACATCGACAAGAGCATCAAGGCGACCCAAAAACGCATTGAAGAGAACCAGAGCAAGGCGCAGCAGCAGTTCAACAGCGGTATCTTCAAGCTTGGCAAAAACCTGTACACCGACCTCAAAAATCAGGACTGGGCGGCGCTTGGGCTGGATATCGTCAACATGATGTGGGGCGAGGTGTCACAGGAGCAGCGCGAAGTCCTGTCCGACTGGGCAAACAAGGCGCTGGAAGCCATCAACGAGGCTTATTCCGGCGGCGGTCTGAGCGAGGCATTCAATGCCTTTAAGCAGATCATGTCCAACGGCATCAAAGCAGATGCAAACGGCGTTACAACGGACGTTAAGGGCTTGAGCAATGTATTTCAAGAGCTTGGCATCAATGTTGACGACACAGGCAGTAAGATTATGGGTGTGCTGAACATCATTGGCTCCGGCATGGGAAGCTTTGCCCTCAACGCGGGCACGGATATTGCAAATCTTGCCGGGAGCATGGGCAGCCTTGGCACGATCGCAGAGGGCGCAGGCGGGCTGATCGCCAAGGTGGGCAGCCTGATCATGGCAAACCCGGAGGTTGCCGCGATCATCGCCATTGTGGCGGGCGTGGTGGCGCTGGGCGCTGCACTGTTTGCAAAGTTTGGCAAGAGCAGCAGCGGCGGGCAGGCTGTGAGCCACTACGAAAGCCCCTTTGCCGGGCATGACGTGTACGACAGCCTGACCGAGTTCTCTACCCGCGCAGCCATGCAGCACCGCTATATGGAAAAGACCACCGGCACGGATGCACAGCTTGGCATTTTGCAGCAGATCCGCGATATGCTGGACGAGCACCTGCCGGATATCGGCACCGGGCAGCTTGTCATGGACGGCGAGAAGGTGGCCGATATGCTCACACCGCGCCTTGCGACAAACATGGATACCAGCATGGGCGTGTATACCCTGCGGGCAGAAAGGGGTGTTTAAATGGCGATCCACAGCGCAAAGCTGGGCAATTACGACACCCTTGCAACGTGGGGGCTGTACATGATGGTGGGCAGCCCGAACATCGGCGAGCCCGAACCGGACGAGACCCTTGTGCAGATACCCGGCTCTGACATGCTGCTCAATCTTACTACCTCGCTGGACGGCAAGGTGCACTACAAAAAACGCACTATTACCATGGAGCTGCTGTGCACCGCGCCGAAAAAACTGTGGAAGGTACTGCAAAGCCGCCTGCACAATGCCCTTGATGGCAAGTGGCTGCAATGCGTGTTTGACGATGACCCCTCCTGGTACTGGGAGGGGCTCTGGCACGTCAAATTCGTGCCGGGGCGGCTCTCCGCTACTGTCACCATCACCGGCAGCTGCAATCCGTACAAGTACAACGTCTACGACGGCACACAGGATATCCGGTGGGACGACATCAACTTTGAAACGGACATTCTGCGAGACTACCGCAGCATTGCGCTGCCAGCCGATACGCCGGTGGATGTGGTCGTCTACGGCGCACCGCACACTGCGGCTGTCTACTTCCAGCGCGGCGAAAGCGTGGCAGATGTGTCGATACAGGTCAACAAGACCTATGCGGGCAGCCTTGCCAAAACGACCGAGTGGCAGTATCTGGAGGGGCTGGATATCCCGGACGGCGAAAACGTCACCCTGACCTTTACCGCCACCGCAGCAAGCAGCATCACCATCAAGTATCTGGGGGCAAGCTTATGAGTTACAAGATCTATGCAGGCACGCAGGTCGATGTGGACAGCTGGCAAAACCGGGTCTGCATCTATGCGCCCGGCTCTGCGCTTGAGACCAAAAAGCTGATAAGCCCCACCCTTACCCGGGAATTTGGCAAGGCCGGAAGTCTGGAATTTACTATCCCGCTGGGCAACGTGGCGCACAGCGCCCTGCAAAAGCTGAAAACGGTGGTATCCGTGGAACAGGACGACAAAGAGATCTGGCAAGGCCGGGTCATGAACCACGAGCAAGATTTTCTGCTGCGGCAGAAGGTGTACTGTGAGGGTGAGCTTGCCTATCTCAACGACACCGATGTACCACCCTACACCGCCAAGGATGTGACCATCCTGCAGTTTCTGGACTTTCTCTGCAAGAATCACACCAGCCTGACCGACAGCTATAAAAGCTTCCGCATCGGAAACGTCACGGTGGAGGAGCAAAAGCGGTATGTTCCGGTAGCCGAAAAGTGCTATCTGAAGCTGGACTATGCCGCCAGCAGCCCGGACGAGCATGGCGACTATTACCAGACATGGGATCTGTACTCCCAAAACGGGAACCGACTTGAAGAGAGTTTTTCCTACATTTTCTCCGACTATGAGGACGTGCAGACCCCACCAGCACAAAACTGGCCGCTGAACGAGATCGTAACCGGAAAGGAGTACCTTGCCTGGCGCACGGGAGACAACCAGTTTACCCTCCGCCGGAACGCGATCTCTCAGGGCAGCAAGACCTACGATTCAGATCAGACCATTGTTACCCCGTCCATCACTACGCCAATAGAAACCTATAAGTTCGACAGTACCATTAAAGTGGCCAAAAAGAACACCGAATCCACAACGTACAGCATCAAAACGGAAAAAGACGGCACGGTCAACGTGTACGTCAACGGGGAAAAGTCCGCAGACTACACCCCGCAGCTTGTGGAGGAGTTGCACGAGTTCGGCGACGGCAAGAACTACGGAAAAACGTGGGACATCCTGCAAAGAGAGCTTGTGGACGTGTACGGCGGCTATCTGGCAACCCGGCACGAAACGATTCATTATCCCCCCTTGTTCCCCGGTCTGAACAAGAGAGCACGCTATCTGGACTATGTACAGGACGCGACCGAGCGCAACGTGCAGGGCATCGCCTTCGGCACAAACATGCTTGACCTGACCAGCTATGTCAAGGCCGAGGACATCGTCACCCGGGTGATCGCCATCGGAAAGAAAAAAAGCGGCTGGTTTTTGTGGGAGACCACCAACACACTGACCGCTACTGCCAACGACGAGACCGCCCAGAAGCTGTACGGACTTATCACACGGTATCTGGTGCTGGACGGCACGGCCAACACCCAGCAGTCCCTGCAGGACGAGGCGGACATGGAGCTTGGCAAGCACTTACGCCTTGCGGACGGTATCACGGTGAAAGCCGTAGACCTGAAGGACGCGGGCGTGGACGTGGACAGGATCGCTTTCGGCAAACTGACCCACATTATTTCCGCGCCCCACGGCATTGATGTGTGGATCAACTGCAACAAGCTTGTAGAGCCACTAGACAAGCCCACCAAGAAGGAGTTTACCTTCGGCAAAAAGTTCTCAAGCATATCCGATCTGCAGGCGCTCAGCGCCCGCAAAGCAACCACCGCGTATGACCTGAGCCGAGCGCTAAAGGGCTACGCATCTGATGTGCAGTCTTATGCGCTGCAAACGATGGAGGCAGACAATGAAACCGTTTAAAGAAGTAATTGACGGCATCCGCAAAGCCGTCATGGCACACGAGGTGCGCGAGGATATCGCCCAAGGTCTGGAGTATGTGGAGCAGTTTGCAAACACGGCGGGCGAAAACATCCAGAAAGCCATCGACCCAACCCTCTCCCTCTCCGGCAAGGCTGCGGATGCAAAAGCGACTGGTGACGCGGTTGGCGCTGCTGAAAAAGATATAGGCGATTTATCAAATGCGTTAAAAATTGTAGTACCTATTGTTAGAAATGGCTCACTTGGAAATACCGGAAACGCAAATGCTGTTGGCATGAAATATTCTATGCCATGGGGGAACAGTGTGCGTGCAATCGTTACGATGACGAACTCACCATCCAATTGCGTAAAGTTTGGATGGGTATACCGTGCGTACAACGAAGAAAACATAGCGTCACAATCGCAACAAACGATTGATTTAGACCCATACCTTTTCACTACAGATAATCAACTTATCGTTGACGCGGTTGGCGATAAAGCTTTTGCAATAGGCGTATTTTGTTATGATTCCAACGGTGATTATATTCCGTTACGAGTAAATAATATTGGCACCGATTGTTTCAAAATTGAGTTAGTCGGCGAAGAACCGACAGCACTTGTACCATCTGTGCTAAACGGCTCCCTTGGCAATCCCAATAACGAGTTTTATGTCAGAGTTGGCGAAGTTATTCCTATCCCAAAGGATTTTGCTTATATTCAGTTTGGTTTTGACGATTATGGTTTGGGATTGGATTTTACTTTTGACGTGTGGACATACAATGAAACTGGCATTCCGGGAACAAAATATAGTTCTAGGATTCAAGAAATCAGTAATTTGAGTAAAAACTATGTCAGCAAATCGCAGATTAGTGCAGAAGCTAAAAGCTACTGTATTACCGTAACTGCAACTCGTAACGGAGAAAAGTATGCACTACGGAGCGAAAATATATTTGATTTTATTCGAATCAAATATATTCTGTATCCAGAGCCAGAAATCGCGAAAGTGAATACTAGAATTGGCGCTGCTGAAAAAGATATAGGCAATTTATCAAATGCGTTAGAGACAGATATCAAACAAATAAAGAAAAAATTGGCACAATCGAGGTTTGGAGATTGCGTATCATTACTGCACTTTAGTGATATTCACGCAGACAGAAACGCCCTAAAGCAAATATCGGAAGCTATTGATAATTACGATAGTAATATTGATGGTTCTATTTGTACTGGCGATATCGTCGCCAATAGTTACGGTTCTATATCGTCTTGGTGGAATAACAAAATAATGACGTGCATAGGCAATCACGATAGTGCATCTTATTCGTCAGGAACTTATGATTGGACGTATTTACCTATGAGCGAAAGGTCTGCATTGTACATTGAACCTTTTGAAGCGTTTTGGGGTGTCAACCACGAACAGGGAACTTCTTACTATTATAAGGATTTTACTAACAAGAAGGTGCGTCTAATAGTAATTGATACTATGCTTTATATGAGTGATTCAACCTCTAGTGAAGCGTCAGCTCAAACGGTCTGGTTACAAACACTTTTGAATACCGCTAAAGAAAATGGCTACCACGTAATTATTGCTACACACGCTCCAAATGGTTTGGCTAAATCTATGGAATGTAGTTTTAGCAAATATCACACAAGCGAAAGAGTTATGCCGATAGAAAAAGATTGCACTCTGCCAAACTCGATAGTTGATACAGTTAAGACTGCAATTGACGGTGGATTGCACTTCGTTGGCTATATATGCGGTCATACTCATCAAGACGATATTTGGGTCTGTGCTAGTGACAGCAGGCAACTTATGTACTGTATTGCAACGTCCAATGTGGAAAACATTAACCAATGGAAAAATACAGACCTTTGGCACGGCGAAAACTGCAATGCGTATAATTTGGTAACTATCAACACCTCCACAAAAACACTGTGTCTTATTCGTGGTGGTGGAGCAAATGCTGACAAATTCGTGCGCGAAAGAAAGATGATTTGTTTTGATTATGCAAATGCAAAACTAATTAGATAAAAAGGATGCTTTATTGACTATTCAACAACATAAAAAGAAAGGACTGATATCATGCTACCTATCATGGACGTTTCCCGCTGGCAAAAGCGCATCGACTGGAACAAGGTCAAGGCAAGCGGCCTTGTCTCTGGTGTGATGCTGCGGGCACTGGGCAACAGCGCAAAGGACAAGCCCAGCAAGCCCTACATCGACCCCACTTTTGAGCGCAACTACCGCGAGTGTCAGCGGTTGGGCATCCCCTGCGGCGTGTACTACTACTGCAAGGCGGTCAACACGGCAGAGGCTGACGCAGAGCTTGCCCTGCTGCGCAAAGTGCTTACCGGCAAGACGGTGCAGTTGCCCGTTGCGGCGGACATTGAGGATACCTATGTGCAAGCACCGCTCGACAAGCAGACCCTGACGGACATCGCCGCCCATGCGCTGGGCACGGTAGAGCGCTGGGGCTTTTACGCCATGCTGTACACCGGGCTGTACTTTGGCCGTGATAACTTGTACATGGGCGGGGCGGCGCTCAAGCCTTATGACGTGTGGCTGGCAGCATACCGCAGCAAGAAGCCTGAAACGGGCTGGCCGTTCGGCTTGTGGCAGTACACCAGCAAGGGCAAGATTCCCGGTGTTGTGGACGCAATACCGGGCAAGATTTCCGGCGTGGACTTGTCTGTGCCCTACAAAGACTACGCTAAAATCATCGCTAAGAAGGGTCTGACCCGTCTTCGGGAGGGCGCATGAGCGAAGCAATCATTGTGGCAATCATCACTGGTGGTCTGAGCCTGATCGGCGCAATCGTCTCCAACAACCGCACCGCACAGAGCATGGACGCCAAGCTGGACAAGCAACAGGCCGTCACCGAAACCAAGCTGGAAGAGCTGACCCGCGAAGTGCGGTCGCATAACAACTTTGCCCAGCGCATCCCGGTGCTGGAAGAGCAGATCAAGGTGGCAAACCACCGCATTGCAGACCTCGAAAAAGAGAAAGGAGAGTAACACATGGAAACCATCCTTAACACTATTCTCACCCCGCTGCCCGCGTGGCTGGCGCTTGCGCTCATCGTTGTGGGCGCTGTGTCGCTTGTGCTGGGGCTTATCCGTCTGGGCTACGGCGCAGCGGTCAGGACGCTGGTGCTTGACCTCATCGACCAAGCAGAGCGTGAGATTCAGGGCACCAAGCGCGGCGCAGAGCGCAAGGCTTGGTGTGTCAAAATGCTGCGCCACTATCTGAACAACAGCCGGTGGGGCAGGTTGATCAGCTGGGCTATCACCGAGGAGACCATGAGCAAGGTCATCCAATTTTTCTTTGACCGCATGAAAGCAGCATTGCAAAAGCAATAAGGAGACAAAAAAATGTTTCATTATCGCTACATCAAAGTCATTGCTGATTCCGAAAACATGAGTACGAAAGAAATCACTTCTGTTCTGCAAAAATACTTTGCAAAACAGAACGATGGTTTTTACCTCGAAATCGACTTGGATGATCATGCCGCTGATTTTGATGGTAGCGGAAAATGGCTCAAGCGGTTAGAAGGAAATATTTTGTGGCTAAATGGCGAATACGTTGCGCTCAGCGGTGTGCAACAAAACAACCCGGACGATAGCATTATCGTCAAAATTTCCGCAATTCGTTATCTCATTGTTCACAATAAGGAGTGATATCATGGCAAGCATTACATACGAGCATCCAGGTGGCTTTACCGAGATGTACGCCGCACAAGAGCAATTTCGCGACATCACGAAAATGGTCTGTGCACGTTTTCGTGGCCTCACGAAAACATACCATATCGGCAATGTCAACAAACTGGTGACGTTTTGTCACCGTTTTGCCAGCATTGGCAATATGGTGCGCAACGCCGGACAGCTGCCGCAGCCTTTCTGGCTCAGTGCTGCCCGTGGCAGCGGCTCGTGTAGTGCTGCCCGCTGCGCTGCAAGGGCTTGACCGGCAGAGGATAATCGCCGCCATCAAAAGCGCACCGCTTGGGAGGGTAGACCGTAAGATAGCCTTACTGCGGTACGTTGAGCGGCTCCCGC
>ENA-UESD01000263-UESD01000263.1-human-gut-metagenome-genome-assembly--contig:-NODE-263-length-49040-cov-18.030554_pt1 | contig 49040 bp, 39 predicted proteins | sample MGYA00242985_ERZ507986 | MGnify/ENA primary metagenome ERZ507986 (study PRJEB26167, sample SAMN06115408) | human gut metagenome | host: Homo sapiens | place: China:Guangxi | collected 2016-04-06... | reverse complement strand
CCTGCCGGAAACATGGTGTTGTTTCGTCCAAAAGAATTACAGAAATATGAATATTATGGAGAAGATAAAACCGAAGTGTACTGGATTCACTTCACAGGTTCCGATGTAAAAAACATCCTGCGAAGCTATGGTCTGCAAGATAACCAGAGAGTATTTCCGGTCGGTTCCTCTCTCGAATACGAACAGATTTTCAAACAGATTATTCAGGAATTACAGCGATGTCAGGAACACTACGAGGAAATGCTTGCCCTGCTGCTTCGCCATCTGCTTATTGTATTTCAGCGGGAACTCACACGCGTGCATATTCTGAAAAACGAATATCTGGATCGGGAGATGCACAGTGCTGTTACCTATTTCAATGAGAATTACAATCAGGATATCAGTATAGAAAATTACGCCCAGACAAGGGGCATGAGTGTGAGTTGGTTTATCCGGAACTTCAAGAAATACACCGGCATGACACCGATGCAGTTTATCGTATCGCTGCGCGTCAACAATGCACAGATTCTTCTGGAGCAGACCAATTATTCGATCTATGAGATTGCGAAGATCGTCGGTTACGATGACCAGCTCTATTTCAGCCGGTTATTCCGCAAACAAAAAGGAGTCTCTCCTTCCCAATACAGAAAGAGACAACCCCTTGCCTAATTTCAGATTACAATTTCTTCAGGAAATGCTCCCGGTTCGGGTATTCCGCCCGGAATGCCCGCTTCGCGGCCTCCTGCAGCAATGCGAATTCCTTCTCCATATGCAGCATGTGCGGCGCCGTAAATGCAATCGCGCTGATCTGTTCTGCGATTTTCTTCGCCACACCCTCATCGGATAACTGCCCCATACCGAAAACGATCGACGTAAACCCTCTGCCGTTTCTGCTTACATCAATAAACTTCCGGAATGCATGCGTCATCTCAGACAGCAGGATTTCCTGTTCGACTTCCGGCCGCTTGTCTGCATCAAACAGGCACAATCCGGAGACGGTCTCAACTGCCTGCTTGCGCATCATCTCTTCCTGCTGCTTGCGCTGCATCTCCTGGAGAGCCTGCATTCTTGCCATCAGGCCGCTTGCCTTCTTAGGGTTGTTCTTGTTCTCCTGATAGCGCTTCTCAAGGATGGCGAGGAGTTTCTCGTCGTCGGTAGTCGTGCGCAGGATGAGAAGATTCTTGGATTCTGATATTAAGGAAATCCGTATCTTTAGTCGTGATGAGAAAAAACAGGATGATATGCGCCACCGTTTGCAGAATCCTAAGGTTAAATTTTACATCGGAAATGTACGTAACAAGACCTCAGTAGATGTAGCTATGCGTGGTGTGGATTATGTATTTGCTGCTGCGGCTCTGAAACAGGTTCCCAGCTGTGAATTCTTCCCGATGGAGGCTACTCGTACCAATGTGTTGGGAACAGAGAATGTGCTGCTTTCTGCCATTGAGCATGGCGTAAAGAATGTGGTGGTCTTGTCTACTGATAAGGCTGCTTATCCAATTAATGCTATGGGTATCTCCAAGGCTTTGATGGAGAAAGTGGCTATCGCCAAAGGACGTGAACTGGGTGAAGGAGCTGCCACTACCATCTGCTGCACCCGTTATGGTAATGTGATGGCCAGCCGTGGTTCTGTAATTCCTTTGTGGGTCGATCAGATGATGGAAGGTAAGCCGATTACCATTACCGATCCGAACATGACCCGTTTTATGATGACTTTGGATGATGCGGTAGATTTGGTAATCTACGCTTTTGAACATGGTCATAATGGTGATTTGTTTGTTCAAAAAGCACCGGCAGCCACTCTGGATGTTCTGGCCAAGGCTTTGAAGGAAATCTATGCCAAGGTTGATCCGAAATATGGCGAGACAGAAGTTAAGGTGATTGGTACCCGTCACGGAGAGAAGTTGTACGAAACTTTGGTGACTCGTGAAGAAATGGCTAAGGCTATTGATATGGGTAATTATTATCGTATTCCATGTGATAATCGTGATTTGAATTACGATAAATATTTCAAAGAAGGAAGCGAAGAGATTTCTAAGATCGAGGATTATCACAGCCACAATACCGATCGTTTGGATGTTGAGGGGATGAAGCAGCAGTTGATGCGTCTGCGCTTTATTCAGGAAGATTTGGGCTTGATTGAGAAAGCTAAAGGTAAGGAAATTAGAAGTGAATAAGTTTTATGATAATAGATCAAGAGTTATTGAACCACTTATCGGATGAAGCAAGAAAGAATTCCCGTTTAAGAGCTAGTTTTGATTTACGTAATAGTACAGAAGATTTATCTCAAAGGATGTTAAATGCCATAGAACCAGGAACAGTAATACCGATACATAGACATCAGCATTCTTCTGAGACCTTAATTATAATACGTGGTAAATTAAGAGAGTTTTTGTATGATGAGTCTGGTGCTTTAGATAAGGTCGTTGAAATGGAAGCAGGCGGTACATGTACTATAATGCAAATTGAAAAAGGACAATGGCATTCATTGGAGTGCTTAAAGTCAGGAACTATCATATTTGAGGCAAAAGATGGCCCGTATATGCCAATTTCTGCTGAAGATATATTGGATAATAAAATTGAAGAATAATGAAGATTTTGGTTACAGGTGCACACGGATTTGTTGGTAAGAACCTGTGTGCCCAGCTCAATAATATCAAGGACGGAAAAGCCCGCAATTACCCGGTTACAGTGTCACAGGTCATGGAATATGATCTGGATACTGATCCGGCATTGCTGGATGACTTTTGTGCGCAGGCCGATTTTGTCTTCAATCTGGCAGGCGTAAACCGTCCAAAAGACCAGTCAGAGTTTATGCAGGGCAATTTTGGTTTTGCATCCACTTTGCTGGATACCTTAAAGAAACATGGCAATACCTGTCCGGTGATGCTTTCCAGCTCTATTCAGGCTACACTGATCGGACGTTACGGCACTTCTGATTATGGCAAGTCCAAACTGGCCGGCGAGGAGCTCTTCTTTGATTATGCTCAGGAAACCGGTGCCAAAGTGCTGGTTTATCGTTTCCCGAATCTTTTTGGAAAATGGTGTCGCCCCAATTATAACAGTGTAGTGGCTACTTTCTGCCATAATATTGCTCATGATCTTCCTATTCAGGTCAATGATCCTTCTGTGCAGTTGGAAATGCTTTATATTGATGATCTGGTAGAGGAAATGATTGCTGCATTAAGCGGAAAGGAGCATCATTGCGAGTTTGACGGCGTAGAGACCGTATTGAAAGAGGAAGGCCGTTATTGTGCCGTTCCGGTAACGCATCATGTCACTTTGGGAGAGATTGTAGACCTTTTGCATCAGTTTGCCGAGCAGCCCCAGAATCTGATAATTCCGGAGATTCCGGCCAATTCTTTTGCCAAGAAGCTTTATTCCACCTATCTGTCTTATCTGCCTAAGGAAAAGGTGTCTTTTCCTCTAAAGATGAATGTGGACGACCGCGGCAGCTTTACGGAAATGCTTCGTTCTGAGAAATGCGGTCAGGTCAGCATTAACATTTCCAAGCCGGGAGTAACCAAGGGACAGCACTGGCACAATACCAAATGGGAGTTCTTTATTGTGGTCAGCGGACACGGACTGATTCAGCAGCGCAAGTTGGGAACGGACGAAGTGATTGAATTCGAGGTTAGCGGAGAAAAGATTGAGGCGGTACACATGCTGCCTGGCTATACTCACAATATTATCAATTTGAGTGAAACGGAAAATCTCGTCACGGTGATGTGGGCCAATGAGATATTTGATCCCACTCATCCGGATACATTTTTCGAACCTGTAAAATAATAGAATTATGGCATCATTTAAAAATAATGGAAAACTGAAACTGTTGATTATTGTAGGTACACGCCCGGAGATTATCCGTTTGGCAGCTGTCATCAACAAGTGTAGAAAATATTTTGATTGTATTCTGGCACATACCGGTCAGAATTATGATTATAACCTGAACGGGGTGTTCTTTAAGGATTTGAAACTGGCTGATCCGGAAGTTTATCTGGATGCAGTGGGCGATGATCTGGGAGCCACCATGGGAAATATCATCGACAAGAGCTATAAGCTGATGGTCGAGATCAAGCCCGATGCTGTTCTGGTATTGGGAGATACAAACTCCTGTCTGAGTGTAATCGGTGCCAAGCGTTTGCATATTCCTATTTTCCACATGGAAGCCGGAAACCGTTGCTTTGACGAGTGTCTGCCGGAAGAAACCAACCGTCGTATTGTCGACATTATCAGTGACGTGAATATCTGCTATAGCGAGCATGCCCGCCGTTATCTGAATGCAAGCAATGTCGCTCCCCAGCGCACTTATGTCAGCGGTTCTCCGATGGCGGAAGTGCTGCACAACAATCTGGCAGAGATTGAGGCTAGTGATGTGCATACCCGTCTGGGACTGGAAAAAGGAAAATATATTCTGTTGAGTGCACACCGTGAAGAGAATATTGATACTGAAAAGAACTTTATTTCCTTATTCACAGCCATTAACAAGATGGCTGAGAAGTATGATATGCCGATTCTCTACAGCTGCCATCCGAGAAGCCGTAAGCGTCTGGAAGCAAGTGGCTTTGAACTGGATAAGCGTGTTATTCGTCAGGAGCCTCTGGGATTCCATGACTATAACTGCTTGCAGATGAATGCCTATGCAGTTGTTTCTGATTCCGGAACATTGCCTGAGGAAAGTTCCTTCTTTACCAGTGTGGGACATCCGTTCCCAGCTGTTTGTATTCGTACCAGTACCGAGCGTCCGGAAGCTTTGGATAAGGGTTGCTTTGTGCTGGCTGGTATTGACGAGCATTCTCTGTTGCAGGCTGTAGATGTAGCCGTAGAAATGAATAATAACCACGATGACGGTATTCCGGTACCGAATTATGTGGATGAGAATGTTTCTACTAAGGTGGTGAAACTGATCCAGAGCTACACCGGAGTGGTAAATAAAATGGTTTGGCGTAAATTTTGAATACTTATGTATAAGTACATTAAACATTTTTTGGATGTGATAATTGCAATAGTTTTATTGTTTTTATTTAGTCCTATTTTTATTGTTATTGCTATTTTGATTAAGTTAGAAAGTAGGGGACCAATTATTTTTAAACAAGAGAGGTTAGGATACAAAGGAAAGGTCTTTAAAATCTATAAGTTTCGTTCTATGGTTCAAGGTGCTGAGAAGCAAGGAACGGGAGTCTATTCTTTTAAAGGAGATAGTCGTATAACTAAAGTTGGTAGATTTATACGAGCTACAAGTATAGATGAATTGCCTCAGTTATTTAATATAATTAAGGGCGATATGGCTTTGATAGGTCCTAGACCTGCTTTAACTTATCATCCGTGGCCGTTTGATCAATATACAGAGCATCAAAAAAGGATGTTTGATGTCCGTCCTGGTGTAACAGGTTGGGCGCAAGTGAATGGACGCAAGGAGGTTCCTTGGCCACAACGAATAGAATTAAATATTGAATATGTAGAAAAAATGTCTTTTGGTTTTGATCTGAAAATCTTTTTTATGACAATATTTAAAGTGTTAGTTAATGCCAATAATAATAATATAGAAAAAACGAATTAAATGATATGTTGAAATTAATGTATATAACAAACCGTCCTGAAATTGCTACAATTGTGGAGGATGCTGGAGTTGATAGAGTTTTTATTGATCTTGAAAAAATTGGAAAGCAGGAACGGCAAGGGGGAATGAATACTGTTCAATCTCAGCATTCGTTAGAAGATATAGTTCAAGTTCGAAAAGTAATAAAGAGAGCTGAGTTATTAGTTCGTTCTAATCCTATTTATAAAGACTCTGCACATGAGATAGATACCATTATTAATAATGGAGCAGATGTTGTAATGTTGCCATATTTTAAAACTGTAAATGAGGTTGCGAAATTTATTGATTATGTAAATGGACGAGCTAAGGTTTGCTTATTGTTAGAAACAGCGGAAGCTGTGGAGAAGCTAGATGCGATACTGGAGCTTAATGGCATAGATGAAATTCATATTGGGCTAAATGACTTGCATCTTGCTTATAAAATGAATTTTATGTTTGAACTATTAGCTGATGGAACTGTTGAAAGACTGAGTAATAAAATTAAGTCTAAGGGAATTCCATTTGGATTTGGAGGTATTGCTAAATTAGGGGCAGGAATTTTGCCTGCAGAGGCTGTTATAAAAGAACATTATAGATTAGGGTCTTCTATGGCAATCTTGTCTCGTAGCTTTTGTAATACTGATTTGGAACGGGATTTAAATAACATTGAAAGAATTTTTAAGATAGGGATGGCTGAGATTCGCAATTTAGAAAAAGAGGCTGAAATGCATAAACTATACTTTGATGATAATCAGCTATTTGTGAAAAAAGCTGTTCAGACTTATTTAAAGGAAAAGTAGTATGAATTTGTTATTGACAGGCGCTTTTAATTATACTGAAGAGCAAATTGAAAAGTTAAGTAATCTTGGCTTTCAGATTTATTATATTCAAAATGAGAGCGAGGAGTTGCCTATACAACCGGAAGAGATAGATGCAGTTGTTTGTAATGGATTATTTTTATATCATGATATTAAAAAGTTTGTACGATTGAAATATATACAGTTGACAAGTGCAGGCTTTGATAGAGTTCCAATAGACTATATAAGAAAACAAGGTATAAAAATCTTTAATGCCAAGGGCGTTTATTCTATACCAATGGCCGAGTGGGTTTTATTTAGAGCTTTGGAATGTTATAAAAATGCTGATTTTTTTAAAGAAAAACAAAAAAAACATTTATGGGAGAAGAATAGACACCTAAAAGAGTTATTTGGAAAAAGAGTGGCAATTGTAGGTGCTGGTAACATTGGTCAGGAAGTTGGAAAAAGATTTCAGGCATTTGGATGTAAGACTTTTGGTTTTGATGTGCATTCTTTTGAAGCTGATGGATTGGATTGCGTATGTCTTATATCAGAGTTAGATGCGTACCTGCCTGATTTTGATATAATTGTTCTAACTTTGCCTTTGACAGATGAAACTTATCATCTTTTTAATTATGCCCGTTTTGAATTAATGAAGGAGGGTAGTTTATTAATGAACATTTCAAGGGGCTCTGTTATCAATGAATCTGATCTAGTTCGTTTTTTATCAGAGAAACAAAGAATCACAGCTATTTTAGATGTTTTTGAAGAAGAACCGCTTCCAGTTTCTTCAAAATTATGGGAATTTGATAATGTGTTGCTTTCACCACATAATTCATTTGTTGGTGAAGGTAATGCATCAAGACTCTTTGATGTTATTTTGAATAATTTTGTAAGTAATCTGTAATTCTTCTATTGGTATTTGTTTGTGAGAATATTTTTCAATATTGCTTTTTTATCATACTATTTCATAAAAAAAGTAGATAAATCAGTGATAACTGAGATAATATTTTTATATTTGCTTACTTTTAATTAATTATATAAGTACACTTTAAATAAGTGTATAATATCTAATAGAATTGTTGCATTAACTTAAAAAAATATTTTTCTCATGAAAAGAATGAAATGGAATGCCCTGGTATTAATCTGGTCTCTGCTAATTGTTAGTTGTGCTGCTCCGGAAAGAGTTATTTATTTTCAGGATTTGCAGCAAGGAATGCAAGAGGATATAGAGCAGAGTTATGAAATCAAGATCCGTAAAGATGATTTGCTGGGAATTACGGTTTCAGCTCGAAACTCGGAAATGGCGATTCCTTTTAATTTACCGGCTACAGCCTATACCATGGAAATAAAAAGTAGTACTTCTAGTGCACAATTAGGATATCAGGTAGATGTAGATGGCTATATTAATTTTCCTCAATTGGGGAGAATTCATGTTGAAGGAATGACCCGAAAGGAATTGGCTTCCTGGATTACCGGACAGCTGGAGCAAAAGAATCTGTTGCAGGATCCGGTTGTAACGGTGACTTTCCAGAATTTTAAGGTTTCGGTATTGGGAGAAGTGAAAAATCCGCGGGTAATCAATGTGAAGTCGGATCGAATTACGGTCTTGGAAGCTTTGGCCGAGGCGGGAGACCTGAATATTCAGGCAAAGCGTGATCGGGTGGCCGTTATCCGTGAAGCAGAAGGAAAGCGCACCGTGCATTATCTGGATTTGCGTTCCTCAGACTTATTACAGTCTCCTTATTATTATTTGCAGCAGAATGATGTGGTCTATGTAGAACCGAATAATGCCCGGACCATTCAGGCTCGTAGCACACAGGTCACTTCGGTGGGAACTTGGGTGTCAGTATTTAGTTCGATTATGTCGGTGGCTACTTTAATTGTAACCTTATTAAGATAGTATTTTTATGGAACAGCAGAATAAACAAAACGTATCAGGTTCTGGATTGGAGCTTAATCCAATGGATCTGTTGCATGTGGCGCTGAAAAAATGGTATTATTATGTAGGAGCTGTAGTTTGCTGCCTATTATTTGCTTATATTTATCTGCATCGCACGGCACCCATGTATCAACGGATGGCTACAGTGTTGATTAAGGATAAGGAAAGTGGAACCCGTACCCCTTCGGAAGCCGAAATCTTTAAGGAAGTCGGTTTTATGAATCTCAGCGGAAATGTAGAGAATGAAATCCTGATTTTCAAATCGCTGCATCTGGCCGAACAGGTGGTGCGTCGTCTGGATCTGGATGTATGCTATCAGGTTAAAGGTTTCTGGCGGCCCACTGATCTTTATGGTGTCAGTCCGGTGACCGTACATTTTGTACAGGGAGATGATCTGGCTTGCAGTTTCCGCTTGCGGTTATTGCCCGGAAGAAAAGTCGAACTGTCTCAGTTGAAATATCAGGCCCAGGAATTGACCGAAACAAAGACTTTTGCCCTGAATGATACGGTACAGACGGCAGTCGGTCAGTTGGTAGTGGTGCCTACCGGTTTTTATCAGAAGTTCGATCGGGAGTTGGAGATTGAAGTCCTGAAATCCACCGTGCGCAATACCGGTAATGCTTTGGTGGCCCGTTTGGGCGTGGCTAAGGCTTCCAAGGAGTCCAGCATGATTCAGTTGAATATTACCGATCCGGTACCTCAGCGTGCCGAGGATATCCTGAATACTTTGGTGGATGCCTATAAGGAGGATATTGTCAATGACAAGAATACGGTAGCGCGCAATACAGAGCGCTTTGTGGTGGATCGTCTCGCCATTCTGGAAAAGGAATTGGGTAATGTGGATAATCAGATAGCTTCTTATCGCAGTGCCAATCAGTTGATAGATGGTACACAGAGCGGGCTGTATCTGCAGCGGGCGGACCAGTTTCAGAATGAAGCCGTACAGCTGCAGACAGAACTGGAACTGACCCGTTATCTGAAAGAATTTTTGTTGCAACCGAAGAATGACAAGTCTCTGATTCCGGTAAATATCGGAGTTTCGGAAACCAATCTGGTGAATCAGATAGCGGAATACAACAAAATGCGTCTGCAATGTGACAAGATGGAGAGCACTACAGCCGTGGAGAACCCGGTAGTACAGGATCTGCAGCAGGCAATGCTTTCTTTGCGGGAAAGCATTCTGCGCACAATGGACAATCATATTGAGGCTCTGCAGTTGCGTTTGCGCAGCACCGTGCAGCAGGAAGTCCGGAGCAGCGGAAAGGCGGCCAATATTCCGAACCATCAGAAAGTGGTGCTGAGTGCCGAGCGCCAGCAGAAGGTAAAGGAGCAGCTCTATGTGTACCTTTTGCAGAAGCGTGAGGAAAATGCCTTGGCAGAATATATTGCGGAAAGCAATGCGCGGGTAGTTGATCGGGCAAAGGGATCGAATCTGCCGGTGTCTCCCAAAACGCAGATGGTTTATCTATCAGCATTGATTTTGGGCTTGGCATTACCTACAGCTGTAATCTTCTTAATGTTGATTATGGATACCAAGGTGCGAAACCGGAAGGATGTGGAAAACAAGTTGACTATGCCCTTCCTGGGGGATATTCCTTATCACAGCTGGGAAAAAGGCAAGGCACACGACACGGTAGTGCGTGCCGACGGACTGGATGCCGTGACGGAAGCATTCCGCATTTTGCGTACAAACTTGGACTTTATGAAAGGGGAGCAGCAGGGTCCCCTGAAGATTATGTTTACCTCCATGAATCCGGATGCGGGAAAAACCTTTGTCATTTCCAATCTGGCCAAGATGTTTGCCTTTGCCGGAAAGCGGGTCTTGCTGGTCGACCTGGACATCCGTAAAGGTTCGTTAAGTCGGATCTTCGGAGGCCGGAAGGCTACGGGAATCACCCAGTATCTGATAGACCGTCAGATGGCGGCAAAGGAACTGATTTGTCCGGTGAAGGACTGTCCGGGACTCGATGTAATTTACAGCGGAGTGGTGCCTCCGAATCCGGCCGAACTGTTGATGAGTGCCCGTTTGGATCAGTTATTGGAAGAACTTGCTGCCAGTTATGACTATATTCTGATAGACAGTGTGCCTTCGGCAGTAGTGGCTGATGCTAGCATTGTGAACCGTCTGGCCGATCTGACGGTGTTTGTCATCCGCGCCGGGCTGATGGACCGCAGACAGTTGCCGGATGTGGAGCGCATCTATCAGGAGAAGAAACTGAAGCGGATGGTCACTCTGCTGAATGGCGTGAAGAAAGAGCATGCCGGCTATGGCTATTACGGTTATTACGGTGGTTATGGCTATGGTTATGGTGACCAGAAAAAGAAGAAAAAGAACTTTGGTTTATTTTGAATTAGTTAAGAGCTAGATTATGAAAAAGATTTTAATGGGGTTGATGTTGCTGGGGGCAACCTCAGCCATGGCGCAGGAAACAACCAGTGAAATTGCCCCGATGGACAAGTATAGCGTAGCGACCAATAACTTCTGGAGCAATTGGTTCGTGACCGTAGGCGGGGATTATGTGGCCAGTTATTCCAATCAGGAGCGGGGATTAGGTCTCTCCCGCAATCCTTTAAAGAGCTTCCGCCGTTCGTGGAACGGAGATGTAACTTTGGGTAAATGGTTTACTCCGGTGATTGGAGTGCGTGCAAAGACCCAGTTTATGAGCCTGAAGAATGTGGACGGACGGACCAATCCGAGCTACGACATGGTGAACTTCAATGTGCAGGGAGTATTCAACCTGAGAAACCTGTTTTGCGGCTATCAGCCGGGACGCGTGTGGAACATCTCGGTCTATGCCGGTACGGGATTCTACCGCAATCTGGACGCAAAGCATTATGCCTTTATGTACACTGGGGGTATTCTGAACACCTTTAATGTAACCAAGAGACTGTATATCAATCTGGATATTTACGGCAATATGGCCTTGACAGAACTGGATAACGGGGTCAGAACAACCAATACGGGAAAGAGTAATTTCATGACCACCAAGGACCGCCAGGCCGGTGTTTCTCTGGGTCTGGGTGTAAACCTGGGTAAGGTGGGATGGAGCAAGACTCCGGACCTGCAGGCCATCAATGCCATGCATAAGGCTCAGGTTGAGGCCTTGAATGCTTCGCTGGCAGAACAGCAGCGCGAGAATGACAAGCTGAAGGAGCTGATGGCAAAGCGTCAGGAAACCACCACTACTACCGTAACCGAGAAGAAGACCGTGGTCAGCACTCCGGTATCTGTGTTCTTCAATTTGAACTCTTCACGCATTGCTTCAAAGAAAGACCTGGTAAATGTGCAGGCTTTGGTGGAACAGGTGAAGGCCAACAACGGAAAGGTGGAAGTTTACGGTTATGCCGACAGCAAGACCGGTTCGGCGGATTACAACCAGAAGCTGAGCGAGCGTCGCGCCAATACCGTTGCCAAGGAACTGAAGAAGATGGGATTGAACGACGATCAGATTGTCATCAAACCTATGGGTGGTGTGGCTGATCTGAATCCGGCTTCATACAACCGTCGCGTTATTGTAAAAGCGCTGTAAGTAGTTTCTAACGATAAGAGTCATGAAAAAGCCGGCTGCCGGGAGGCAGCCGGCTTTTTTCTTTTAAGATATATTAGACAAAGAATATTTGCATCGTCGATTAATAAGATTACTTTTGTAAAAAGGTTAGAACATTATTGAAGAAGAGATAATGTTGTAAAGGGGTATTTTGCTTTTGTTAATTTAAAAAATTGATGATTATGGACGGTAGAAAATTTTTATGGCTTGCTGTGGCTGTATTCAGCCTCGGCAGCACTCCTTTCTTAACCGGTTGTCAGAAAGACTATGACGGACAGCTGGAGATTCTTCGCAATCAGATCAATAACGGAATGATTAATTTGGACGGTCTCAAGGAGAAAGTGACTTTGATAGAACAGCAGCTGGCCGTTCTGGAACAGGCTATTGCTGATGGAGACACCGCAAACAAGGAAGAAATAGAGCAGTTGAAAACCGAACTGGAACAGCTGAAGTCGGATTTGAACGCCCGCATCACGGAACTGCAAGGGAAGATTGATGCCAACAGTGATGATATCCGGGATATCCAGACCCAGATTGAAGAAACCAACAAGCAGTTTGATGCCAAGTTGTTGGAAATGTCCGAAAAGATTAACCAGCTGGATGCTGCGCTCAATGTGCTGGACGGAAGAGTGACCAAACTGGAAGAGCAGGTAGCTTCCTTACAGGAAAAGCAGCAGGCTGTGGAACAGACCATTGAAGGCCTGAAACAGGAGATTGCAACTCTGGATGAAGATATGGAAGGACAGAAAACCAAGCTGGAGCAGGCTCTGACCCAGCTGGAAGCACTGGATGAAAAGCTGACAACGGAGATTACACGCGTAGAATCTCTGGTGAATGAAGTGAAAACTGCTACCGAAGAGAACGCAGCCAATCTGGAGGAACTGAGAAGCTCAACCATTGAGAGCATCACCTCGCTGAAAAAGGATGTGGATGCCCGCTTGCAGGATCTGACTAATCAGATGGCCGGACTGTCGGAATCGGTGGCTGCACTGGGAGATAAAGTGAGCGAACTGAACCAGAAATATGACAATCTGAGTGAGGACCTCAACAAACTGGAAGATAAGTATAACCTGCAGATCCAGAAAATATGGGAGGCCATCAACGGAATGACTCCGGGAGACGATGAGGCTCTGGAAGAACTGAAGAAACTGGTGAACGAGCTGCAGACAAATCTGAATGAACTGCGTGACTCCATGAACGAGGAACTGAAGAAGATGCTCGACACTCAGGAACTCTTCGGAAAAGACTTGCAGGATGTGAAGGCCACCGTGGAGGACCACAACCGCAGAATTTCTGATCTGGCACAAAAGATGGATGCTCTGGGAATCAGAGTGACCAAGCTGGAGGAGACGGTAAAGAATATGCAGAACGCCTATCAGCTGACCATCAGTGAAATCGAAGACAGACTGAAGGCTCTGGAAGAACAGGCCGGAGATTTTGATCCGGAAACTCTGGAATTGATGAAGAAAGACCTGCAGGCTCTGAAAGAGGAAGTGAACAAACAGGCACAGAGCATTCTTGCCCTGCAAAACCAGCAGGAAATGCAGGCCAGAAAACTGGTAGAACTGTCGGATTATGTGCAGGAATCTGTACTGGCCCTGCAGACCAATTATAACAACCTGAACCGGAAAGTCACCGAAATGGATGCGTTCATTTCACTGCTGGACAAGAACCTGAAAGACACTCAGGGAGCGGTGGCCGGACTGACAGAGACCGTGAACCAGCATGCCAGCCAGATAAACGACCTGTATCGGAAAATTGAGAATCTGCAGCAGGAACAGGATAAATATGTTACCCGCGAAGAGGTGGAGAAGATTCTGGACAACTATTATGACAAGAGCGAGATGGATAGTGTCCTGACTGAAGTCTACCGGAAAATCAATGCATGCCCGACTCTGGATGATGTGAACCGGGTAGTGGAAGAAGCTGCCGAAAAAATGCAGACACAGCTGGATCAGATGCAGCAGAGCATTGATCAGCTGAATATGCAGCTGGCCGACCTGAACAAACAGGTGGAAATGCTGATGAACCGGATTCAGAGCTTTGAGCTGCTGGCCGACTACAGTGACGGTTCGGTGATGGTTACCGACGAAAGTGCCGGAAAATATGTGATGACACTCAAAGTGGAAATTACTCCGGAAGAGGCCCTGAACGAACTGAAAGACCTGAAGGGTATTGTCGGAGTAAGATGCAAGAGCGTGATTCCGGTAAGAGGAGCATCTGAACTGCCCGCCATGCAGGTGGAGAACGTGACCGCTGCCAACGGAGTGCTGGAAGTTAAGGTAAGCTTTGCACTGCAACAGATGCCGGCAGAAGGTAACCTGATGCCGTATCAGGTGGCTGTGGTGCTGGATGACAACAACAACCATAAGCTCAGTGAATACAGAACACTGAGAATGAAAACGGCAGATGTCGTAGACGACGGGGTGACTTATACCTTTATGAAAGGACAGGAAACCCTGTTTGCCAAAGAGGATATTGCAATCAGTCTGTTTCAGCCCGCTGAGATTTATCAGTTGCCGGTGCTGAAAACCATGGATAACCAGCATGGAAGTGAATTGTGTCAGATCGACGGACAACCGGCGCTCTTTGATGCTTCCGTTACCGCTTCGTCCACTCTCGCAGGAAGTGCGAATGTCAATCTGCCGGTAGTTTATTCACTTGCGGCTATTTATGACCCGCAAAACAATACACGCGGTGACCTGTGGAACTATATCGAGGTTTCTACTGCCGGACAGATTTCCATGAAGAATAATCTGACTCCGGGAGTGACACCCGTTTCTCTGGAGGGATATAAAGTCGTTGTCGGACTGCAGGCCAGAAAGAATGGTCAGGACTTCGGTAAAAGAGGATATGTGTGCTTTTATCTGCAGAAAAAGTAATAACGAATAAAATCAGACTGATATGAAATGGTTTAAATATATTCTGTTCTCAATGGCTCTGTTGGGAGGAGATATTGCGGCTAATGCGCAAGATATTACCGTGGATGATCCGTGGAAGGATTATCCGACAAAAAAGGATCTGTATGCCGACTATTCACACTTTACCCTGGGAGTGAATATCGGAACCCCTTACTTTGCCGGTGACTTTAGATCGGTGAGCCGGGGAAATCATTACCGGATCGGAGGACTGTTTGGAATACAGGCCGGATATCAGTTTAATCCGATATTCGGAATGCGACTCAGTGCGGATTATGGATTCAACTCGGCCGGTCCGCAATATTATGAGAAGGACTTTCTGCTCTTGCCGAACGGAAATACCTATTATAATGTGGATGTCCCCGAAGGGGCTATGCGCTATAAGGATCTTTACAGCAAGGTACAGATGTATCAGCTGGGACTGAACTGGGAAGTGGACCTGCTGAACCTGTTTGCACGCAGTGACGGAAACAGAAGATGGGCTGTCATCGCTTCACCGGGCATCTATATGCAGTATTTCTCTTCTACCGTCAAAAGAAAAAGCGACGACAGCAAATTCTCTGACGGAGTGGGCGACCGGCTGGATCTGGGACTGGGAGGTGACCTGGCAGTGAGATACAGACTGAACCGCCATCTGGACCTCCAGGCAAAGGGAGGAATGATCTGGATCAGAAACGGGGAATTTGACGGAATCAATTCCATCAACACCACCAAACACAACAGTGTGATTACGGCACAGGTGGGTGTGGTCTGGAAAATCGGCAACGGCAACGGAAAGAAGAAGGATAATATTCTTTATGCACCGGGATATCTGCCGATGTGGAAACGTGCTACCAAGACCGTGACCCGCGTGGTTCGTGACACCGTGTACATTGAAAAGGCGATTACGGACAAATCACCGGAAGTAGTGGTTTGCGAGGGATTCCCGAAACTGCCTGCCGTTTATTTCGAAAGAGGCAAATGGAAACTCGATACCGACAAGTATGCCTGCGAGCTGTTTGAAATCGCCAAGACGCTGAAGGAAAATCCGCAGGTGGAGATCAATATCTACGGTTATGCGGACTTTACCGGCGGTGAGGCCATTAACAAGAAGATTACGGAGAAACGTGCAATGGCTCTGAAGAAATGGCTTATGAAGGTGGGTATTGAAGAGCACAGACTGCATACATTTGGCTTAGGAAAGGATATGACGATTGAAAAAGAACTGAGATATTCTGAAAAAGCCAGAAGAAGCGAAGTCAAGCCTAAAGAATAAAAAAGGGTATGAAAATAATAATGTCCCAGTCCGGTTTGAATGATTCCGGATTGGGACATTTTTTTGTTTACAGACGCCGTAAAGTGCGCCGGATCTGATGCGGAATGCCGGCCCACACAAAACGTGGCCAGAAGGAAGCCAGAGACAGCTCGCGGAGGGTGGCCTTGCAATAGTAGCGGAGCCGGGATTCGGAGTTTTTCTGTGAAGAATGATCCTTGCCCAGATTGCCCTGAAGAAGCAGTTCGCGGAGCAGACGCTCGCGGCGCTCCGGACGGCTGCGGCGGATGAGGCTTTCGCTTTCGGGAAAGTCCAGACCGAGCAGGAAAACGGCCAGAGCGGTGAACTCGGTGAGAAAGACACCGGCACCCAGACGGCGGATTTCGGCCAAGCCGCGTTGCACCTCGGGTGTGGAACCGTTGCGGTGGAGCCACACGGCCCAGTCGCACAGATGACGCAGCCCCAGACCCATTTCAATGAAATGGCGGGCGGCATGAGTCAGAATCATCACGGTGTCGGCTTCGGGGTTGAGGCGATAGCCGCTGAAAACAGGGCCTTCGCTCTGGATGAGGTTGTGCGGAACACGGGATGAAAACGGAAGATTCAGAAAATCAGGATGAATTTCAAAAGTGACTTCCTGATAGGAAAACGCTATATCATGGTCTCCCGGATTCTGTAACGTAAGCCCCCGTTCGCGCAGCAGAGCCATGGCGCGCTCCATTCCGTCGACATCGGGAAACCACAGGTCTACATCGCCGTTCATGCGCAGTCCCGGAACGGGATAGAGGGCATTCAGCGTGTCGCCCTTGAACACGGCACAGCGGATGCCGGCCTCGGCAAACCAGCCCAGCACCTCGTTGCGGGCGGCACTGAAGAGTTTCTGTTGATGGCGCACGGCATGGTTATAGCCGAACCACTGCATGCGTAGCTGTCCCGGAGGCTGGCAGGCCTCGGGCAGGCGCAGCACGCTGTCGGACATAAGACCTGTGACGCCCTGCTGCTGCGACATGAGCAGCAGCGACAGCCATTGCTCGGAGGTGAGGGAACGGAAGAGTGCGGAGTCGGGGGTGGTGCCCCAGAGGCCGCAGCGCAACAGTTCCAGAAACTGGGGCGGAATGGTGAGTTTTTGTTTCATGTAGGGCGTCTGGCTTTTGGTTTCTGATTAGATATAACGGGTTTTGCGCATGTCGCCCTCTTCGACAAAGGTCTGGTGCATGCGGAAAGCATTCTTCAGGGAGAACGGAATGTGGCCGGTGCGGTTTTCCGACAGTTTGAGATAGTCCCAAAGCAGTTCCTTATAGTCGGGATGGGCACAGTTCTCGATGATGCAGGCGGCGCGCTGGCGGGGTGATTTGCCGCGCAGGTCGGCCACACCCTGTTCGGTGACGAGGATGCGCACATCGTGCTCGGTGCTGTCCACATGCGACACATTGGGCACAATGGACGAGATCAGTCCGTCCTTGGCTGTGGAAGGTGTGGTGAAGACCGACAGATAGGCGTTGCGGGCGAAGTCGGCCGAACCGCCGATGCCGTTCATGATCTTGCTGCCCATCACGTGCGTACTGTTGATATTGCCGAAGAGGTCGGCCTCGAGCGCCGTGTTGATGGTGATGACACCCAGACGGCGGATCATCTCCGGATGGTTGGTGATTTCCTGCGGGCGCAGCAGAATGCGGTCGCGGAACACGTCGAGGTGGTCGTACATCAGGTCGAGATGGTCCTCGGAAAGGGTGAGCGAGCTGCCGGTGGCAAAACGGATGCGTCCCTCGAGCATCAGGTCGATGACGGAGTTCTGGATCACCTCGGTGAACATGGAGAAGGCGGGCAGGTTGGGGTCGGCACCCAGGGCACCGAGCACGGCATTGGCAATGTTACCCACACCGGACTGCAACGGCAGGAACTGGCGCGGGATGCCGCCTTTCTGCCATTCCTGAAGCAGGAAGGAGGCCACATTCTGACCGATGCGGCGCGTGGTGTCGTTCAGCGGCGTGAAGGGGGCGATGTGGTCGCGCTCGTTGGTATAGACCACACCGGCTATTTTCGACGGGTCGACATCCAGATAGGGACTGCCCGTACGGTCGTTCACATGGAAGATAGGGATGTGCTGGCGGTAGGGCGGAGTCTCGAGCGTATACAGGTCGTGCATGCCTTCCAGACGGTCGCCGTGGCTCTGGTTCAACTCTACGATAATCTGTTCGGCCGCGCGCACGATAGTAGGGGTGATTCCTACGGAGGTGCTCAGGATGATGCGTCCCTCGGGCGTGATGGCCGAAGCCTCGATAATGGCGGTGTGGATGCGTCCCAGGAAACCGTAGTTCACGTCCTGGCCGATATGAGACAGGTGGAGGTCATAGTATTCCACCTCGCCGGCGTTGATGGCGCGGCGCATGTCGGGGTTGGACTGGAAGGGGGTGCGGAAACGCACGGCACGGGCCTTGGCCAGGGCACTGTCTATCTGACTGCCGGTGGCACCGCCGGTAACCAGACCGATCTGAAAGGTCACTTCATCGCGGTTGGCTTCCGCGGCATAGGCAGCCAGCGCTGCCGGAATGGCTTTGGGCGTACCGACGGAAGAGAAACCGCCGATGGCCACAGTGTCGCCATGATGAATCAAGCCGATGGCTTCTTCGGCTGTGAGTACAGGATATCGCATTTCTGTTCTTTTTAGTTACGTTTTGTTATCATCGTTGCAAAGTTAACCGTTTTTTTATATCAGGCCTAGCGTTTTCCTGATAAAAAAATCATCACAATGACTGTATCGTTTCATTTTGATGATTTCCGTTTTTGATTGGGACGTTTTTTTGCTTTCGTGGTCGCGGGCTTTGAATCGCGTTTGCGATGGTTCAGTTTGTAGGCGATTTGCTCGTTGCGCACAATGTAGCCCTGGGGGAAGCATTCGCGCACCATGCGGTTGTAGAGGTCGAGATCGAAACCGCTCTGCTCGATGAGCGGCACCGACAGGTTGTGCAGGTCAATCTGACCGAAGGCCCGGATGAGCAGGCGCAGCAGACGGATGGGGCGCGAGGGTTTCTCGTAGGCAAACACCTGATTGAAGAACAGCAGGTGGGTGCGCAGCATGCCGGGACCGTTGCGGTGGATGATGCCCTTGATGCAGTTTCCCGTGGGTTCCAGAAAATTCATGGAGCAGTCGCTGTAGACATAGAAGATCATGCACAGGAAACTGTCGATGAACAGATGGTCCTGCAGCCGGCAGTAACGGCTGGAAGTGTTCGGCTCGGTGGGGCAGGACAGAAAGTCGCTTCCTTTCATATAAGGGTACTGAAGGAGACGGTCGTACATTTCCTGACCGATGTAAGTGTGGAATCTTTTATTCATATCAACTGTGTTTTAGGGGTTTATCTCGGTAATGTTACGTAAAATTAATAAAAATGATGTAAAGTGAATCATATTTCACCAAAAAACTGTTTTGAATATCTAATTTTGCAGTGTTCACAAAAAACAAAATGTAAATGGGAAATACTGTTACTTACCAGATTACGGCCATCGCAATGGATTATTGTGATGTGGACCGTCCGGCCAATGCCCGGAGAAGATTCAACTATGTGTTGCGTACTTATCCCGAACTGTGGGAGGAACTGAAAAAGGCGAACTATCACACCCGGCAGCGCTATTTCACGCCGAAACAGTATGAACTGGTGGTGCGCTTTCTGGGAGAACCCTGAGGCGGACAGGCCCGGCGGCTGCCTAACGGTATCTAAATGACTTTTTGAGGCTTCTAAGGGAGCTAATCGACGAAGGGGGCTGCACGAGGCAGTAACTTTGCAGCGTTGATCAACAAAAGGTCAGCCGCCGGGCCTGAAAGACGGGGCAAAAACACAAACCAAATTTAAATATAGAAAGCGTATGATCAATTACAAGATTATTGGTAGAATGAAACCAGGTACTCAGAATCCGGAAACCGAGAAGTTCTATGCCACCGTGGTCAGTCCCGGAAAGATTGACATTGAAGGACTGGCCAAGCGAATCAGCGGTATGTGTACCGTGACGCGCGTCGACTGTCTGGCGGTGCTGGCGGCCTTGCAGGAACAGATTGTCTACGCCTTGCAGAGCGGTATGCGTGTGCATCTGGGCGATGTGGGCTCTTTCCGACTGAGCTGCCAGAGCCTGGGTGCCGACACCGCCGAGGAGTTTGAGGTGAAGAACATCAAGAAACTGAAGGTGGTGTATCACCCGAGCAAGGTCCTGAAGCAGTCCATCGACCTGGCCAATGAGGAAGTGACCTTCTATAATCTGGAAAAGGGCGGCGACGCTGCCGAGGAGGAAGGCGAAGATATGGTCTAGAACAACGTAACACAAATACACCATGAATAAAGAAACGAAAAACACACCCCGGGGATTGCGGAACAACAATCCTCTGAACATCCGGCGGAGCGCCGACTTGTGGCAGGGATTGCGAAAAGAACAGAGTGATCCGGAATTCTTCCAGTTTGAATCCATCGCCTGGGGCTATCGGGCGGCCTTTGTGGTGCTGCGTACCTACCGGCACCGCTACGGGGCAAACACCATTGAGAGCATCGTGAAGCGCTGGGCACCGGATGCCGACGGCAACGACACGGAGTATTACATACGGAAAGTGGCGGTACTGACCGGGCTGGCGCGCAACGAGCCGGTGGACGACCGGAACCCGAAGATGATGATGGAACTGGTGGCGGCCATGAGCCGCGTGGAGAATGGCGTGCCTGCCGTGATGCGGGAGGTGATGGCCGGATGGAACCTGTATCTGGGCTGAAAAACCACGGGATTTTAGCGTCATGAATCTTTAACCAAATTGTAATCTATGAAAAACAAGAACATCTGGAATCTGTTGCTGAACCTGATTGTGGCCGTGGCCAGTGCCATTGCCGGAGTGATTGGCGGAGCCAATATGTAACGGGTTCGTAACAATCGGCCGCAAGCCGGATGAGGAAAGGGGGGCGAAAAGCTCCCCTTTACCTATTTATATAGGGCCCGGCGTAATCTTCATAGGATTTTTAAGGGCTTGAAACATTTCTGAAACATATTATCGGGACATTTGCAGTGTCAAAAGCAAACAGATAATTCAGAAACAGATCAGAATAAAAGAAAAAACAAGATGAAAAAAATTGCGTGGATGGTTTGTGCGTTGTTCGCCTGCGCGCTGCAGAGTGCCGAAGCACAGGAAAGTGAAAAGGGAAAAGGTAAAGTGATTCTGACCACCTTTGCCAATATGTATTCCGGATTCGGAGCCAACAACGAGGAGCGGGGATTTGAACTGGAACGGGCCTATATCGGTTATCAGTACAGTTTCGGCAACGGACTGAGCATGCAGGCAGTGGCCGACTTCGGACGCTCGAAAGAGGTGCAGGACATGCAGCGCATCGGATTTATCAAGAATGCGTGGGTGCGCTGGCAGAAGAACGGATGGGATCTGTATGGAGGACTCATCAGTACCACCCAGTTCAAGACTCAGGAGGATTTCTGGGGCAAGCGCTACATCATGAAGTCGTTCCAGGATGAATACAAGCTGGGAAGCAGTGCCGACGTGGGTCTGTCGGTGGCCTATAAGTTCTGCGACCAGGTGAGCGCCGATGTGATTGTGGTGAACGGCGAAGGCTACAAGAAAATCCAGTTTGAACACGGACTGCAGTACGGTGCCGGTGTGACTCTGAAACCGGTGGACGGCATGATGGTGCGCCTGTACGGTTCGTATGATGAGGCTACCGACAAGGGACTGAAGGGAAAGGTGAACCTGGCTTCGTTCCTGGGATATGCCAAAAACGGATATTCCGTGGGTGCCGAGTATAACTACCAGATGAACACGGCCTATCACGAGGGAGACCACCAGAACGGTGTGTCGGTCTATGCCACCGTGCCGGCCGGAAAGAAGGTGAACGTGTTTGCCCGCTGGGACCGTCTGGACTCCAACAACGGCTGGAATATGGAAGCCGACGGCATGAACGTGATGGCCGGTGCCGAGGTGAAACTGGGCAAATATGTGAAACTGGCGCCGAACCTGCGCCTGAACATGCCGGAAGACAACGGACTGAAAGATGCCTTCCAGCTGATGGTGAATGCTTCGTTCAAACTTTAAAAAAAACAGCAGTTAATTTAGAATCAATATAAAGAACAATTCAAATAAGAAGATTATGAAGAAATTATTTGTATCAATGGCCGTAGTTGCCATGGGATGGATGATGGCCTCTTGTGCCGGAAACAGTAAAGGCGGTGCAAACGAAGAAACAGTGGAGCTGAGCGGTGCCGGTGCCACTTTCCCGCTTCCTTTCTATAATATGTCGTTCGAGGGATTTGCTACCCAGACCGGAAACACCGTGTCTTACGGAGGTATCGGCAGTGGCGGCGGTGTGCGTAACCTGAAAGACGGTATCGTGGACTTTGCCGGTAGCGACGCTTTCCTGAGTGATGAGGAGATGAAGGACATGCAGCCGGTGGTACACATCCCGACCTGTATGGGTGCCGTGGTGATGGCCTACAACCTGCCGGAAGTGAAGGTGCTGAACCTGTCCGGAGAAGTGATTGCCGACATCTTTGCCGGAAACATCAAGAAATGGAACGATCCGAAAATCGTGGCGCTGAACGCAGGTACCCAGATGCCGGACAAGGAGATTATCCCGGCTTACCGTTCAGACGGTAGCGGTACGACCTTCGTATTCACCGACTATCTGACCAAGGTGAGCCAGAACTGGAAAGACAAATACGGCAGCGGAAAGAACGTGGACTTCCCGGTAGGATTGGCTGCCAAGGGTAACCCGGGTGTGGCCGGCGTGATTGCCCAGACTCCGTACTCAATCGGTTATATCGGTTCGGAATATGCCTTTGCCCAGAATATCCCGTATGCCAGCGTACAGAACGCACGCGGCGAGATGGTGAAACCTTCTACCGAGAGCATCTCGGCTGCCGCTTCGGGCGAAATGCCTCAGGACACCCGTTGCTCCATCACCAACGCAGACGCTGCCGGAGCTTACCCGATCAGCTGCTTCACCTGGTTGATTATCTACAAGGAGCAGAACTATGCCGGAAGAACCGAGCAGGAGGCCAAGGTGACTCTGGACCTGTTGCAGTACATGCTGAGCGACTCTATCCAGAAGACCACAACTACCGTACACTACGCACCGCTGCCTGAAAAGGCCGTGAAGCTGTCTTTGGAGAACCTGAAACAGGTGACCTTCGACGGAAAGAATGTGATCAAGTAACGGAAACCATCCAAAAGAATCAAAATGCAAGATAAGATATTCAAGGCCTTGCTCATCGTTTCGGCGATTGTCATTCCGGTCATCGGCGGAGGGATCATCTACTCCCTCACGCTCGATGCCTCGGGAGCCTTTGAACACTTCGGCTTCTGGAATTTCATCTGCTCGGACGACTGGGTCACTACGGCCGGAAAAGAAAAATACGGCGCGCTGCCCTTTATCACGGGTACGATGCTCACCACCGGGCTGGCGCTGCTGATCTGTATCCCGTTCTCCCTGCCGGTGGCACTCTTCACGGGTGAGTATTTCCGGGGAAAGAAAATCGCTACGGCGCTGGCTACCGTGACCGACCTGCTGGCCGGTATCCCTTCCATCATTTACGGTCTGTGGGGATTCTATGCGCTGCGCCCGATCTTCATGTTCCTGAACCTGTCGCCACAGGGCTCGGGAATCCTGACCGCCGCCTTTGTGCTGGCCATCATGATTGTGCCTTATGCCGCTTCGCTGAGCTCGGAGTTCATCAAGATGGTGCCGGCCGACCTGAAAGAGGCTGCCTACGGACTGGGAGCCACCCGCGCGGAGGTGATCCGCAGAGTGATTTTCCCGACAGCCGGTTCGGGTATCTTCTCGGCCTATATCCTGGCCATCGGTCGCGCCCTGGGCGAGACCATGACGGTGACGATGCTGATCGGTAACACCAACCAGATGCCCGAAACGCTGCGTACCACCGGAAACACCATGGCCAGTATCATTGCCAACCAGTTTGGCGAGGCTGACGGACTGAAACTGTCGTCGCTCATTGCCATCGGTCTGATCCTGTTCCTGATTACGGCCATTATCAACCTGATCGGAAAGATCATGATCCGAAGAGCACAACATGTATAAAAGAAGGGAAAAGGTATGAAAAAAGATTCGAATGTAAAAGCCAGAATATTCAAGAACAACCTGCTCTATGTAGTGGTGTGTGTGATGTCGGCACTCACGGCAATTCCCCTGCTCGCCATTCTGGGCGAGGTGCTGGTGAAGGGATGGCAGCAACTGGGATGGTCGTTCCTGACCGAAGCCACGCCCAATGCCTTCAAGGCCATGATGGCCGCACAGAAGGGAGAGCCCATCCCGGGCGGTATTGCCAACGGTATCGTGGGTACGCTGATGATGCTGTTTACGGCGGCCATCGTGGCCATCCCGGTGGGTATCCTCTGCGGTATCTGTCTGTCGGAGTTCCGCAAGAACTGGTTTGCCAAGACGGTGAGCTACATCACCGACCTGTTGCAGGGTACCCCTTCCATCATCATCGGTATCATCGTGTATATCTGGGTGGTGGTGCCCATGAAAGGCTATTCGGGATTTGCGGGTAGCGTGGCGCTCTTCATTATGATGCTGCCGCTGATTATCCGTTCGACCGAGGAAACCATGAAGATTTTGCCGGAAAGCCTGAAAGAGGCCGGTCTGGCACTGGGAGGAAACTACTGGAGAGTGATGCTGCGCGTGATGCTGCCGGCATCGTTCGGAAGTATCTTTACGGGAATCCTGCTCGCCGTGTCGCGCGTGGTGGGAGAGACCGCACCGCTGATGTTCACCGCCCTGGGCGGAGCCGTCATCAGCTATGACCTGGGACGACCGATGTCGGCCGTGCCGCTCATGATCTGGGAGTTCTTTAACGACCCGAACCTGCAGGACCTGATCTGGGGCGCTTCGCTCTTCCTGCTCGCTTTGGTACTTTGTTTGAATTTATTGGCTAAAAGAATTGCAAAAAAATGGAAAATATAGTCGATCCGATATTGGAGATCAAGGATGTGTCCATATCCTACGATAAGAAAGTGACGGCGGTGAAGAACGTGTCGGCCAGCGTGGAGCGTAACACCATTACGGCCATCATGGGTCCTTCGGGCTGTGGTAAGAGTACCCTGCTGCGCGCCGTGAACCGCATGCACGAACTGTATAAGAATATCAGTGTGACGGGAGAAATCCTGCTCAACGGGGAGAATATCCTGACCAAGGACCCGATTGAGGTGCGCCGCAACATCGGTATGGTGTTCCAGAGACCGAACCCGTTTCCGACCATGAGTATTTATGATAACGTGGTGGCCGGATATACGCTGAACGGCATCTCGCTGTCGAAACACAAGCGCGATGACCTGGTGGAGAAATGCCTGCGCAACGTGGCGCTGTGGGACGAGGTGAAGGATGTGCTCAACAAGCGCGGTACCTTCCTGTCCGGAGGTCAGCAGCAGCGTCTGTGCATTGCCCGCTCGCTGGCCCTGCAGCCGGACATCCTGCTCATGGACGAGCCGACATCGGCACTGGACCCGATTGCCACCAAGCACATCGAGGACCTGCTGGTGAAGCTGAAAAAGGAGGTGACCATCCTGATTGTGACACACAACATGTCACAGGCCATGCGTATCTCGGACCGCTCCATGTTCATGTTCCTGGGTGAGCTGATTGAATATGATGATACAAAGAGAATGTTCGAAAGTCCGAAAGATGATCGGACAAGAGCCTATCTGACGGGTCAGATGGGATAATAATTGATTATTAATGTGGGAAAATCCGGCTTTGCGAAAAGCCGGATTTTTTGTCGTCTCATCGGGAAGGAGCCTTCAGGCGGATTTTCAGTGTGGCGGGTTGCAGACCGGGGGAGCTGACACGCAGGGTGACCGGAGCCTTACCGCCTTCGTGAGCCCGGATGATGGCCAGAAGCAGACCGTTGAAAGTGGGCCGCTCGGGGGACGAGAAGGTGATGTGACAGGTTGGATCACCGTTGTCGGTGGCCACAATCTGTCCGTCGCCGCTGAGGAGCTCGCAGGTGACCGGCAGATTGGCATCGGGCACGGTGCGGCCCTGGCGGTCGGTGACGCGCACGGTGACAAAGGCTAGTTCCTGACCGTCGGCGGTGAGTTTCCGTTTGTCGGACTCCACCTGCAGGGCATAGGCCGGACCGGTGGTGCTCACCTCGTCGGTGGCCCAGCGCTTGCCGTTCTTATAGGTGACGGCGCGCAGAGTGCCCGGTTCGTAAACCACATCGTCCCAGCGGAGGCGGTAGGTGAAGGGAGCCTTCTTCTTGCGCCCTAAGGAGCGTCCGTTGAGGAAGAGTTCGGCTTCATCGCCCGAGGTGTAGACAAAGACGGGAGTGACCTGACCGACGCGGTCGGGAAAATTCCAGTGTGGCAGGATATGAGCCATCGGTTTTTCGGGCATCCAGTGGGCCTGATAGAGATAGTAGCGGTCTTTGGGGAATCCGGCCATATCGACAATGCCGAAATAGCTGCTGCGCGAGGTGGGGCGGTTTTTCTCCATCTCGGCCAGTTCCTTTTCCTTCTGTCGGATCTCCTCGGCCGACAGCTGGCTGTAGTTCAGCAGGATGGTCTGGTCGCTGTTGAAGGGGATGGGCTCGCCCAGATAGTCGAAGCCGGTCCACACGAACTCGCCGCAGATGGCCGGATATTTGTCGAGGGCGGCAAATTCCTGGTCGGGCAGGCTGCCCCAGCCGGGTTCCTGCAGGTCGTAGGACGAGCATTGGAAACGGTCCGGGAAATAGACACCGCGGGAGCTCAGGGTGGAGCTGCTCTCGCTGGCAAAGCCGGCCAGATGCTCGTGGCCCGGCTTGTTGAGGAAGGTGCCGTAGAAATCCGGTCCTCCGAAGCCGCCCGAAGGATAGTTCATGCCGTGGACATCCACTTGCAGTTCGGTGCCGTTCAGGGCCGATTTGGAAGGCCAGGACGCGCCGAAGGTTACGGGGCGGGTGGTATCATAGCGGTGGACCACCTCGGTGAGATGGCGGGTCATGCCGCTCTCGGGGTGGTACTGTTCGTCGACTTCATTGCCGGTGCTCCACAGGATGACGGACGGGTGGTTGCGGTCGCGGCATACCAGGGCCTGCAGGTCCTTTTCGTGCCACTCGCGGAACAGGGTGGCATAGTCGCCGGACTTCTTGCCCACGGTCCAGCAGTCGAAGGCCTCGTCCATGATGAGCATGCCCATCTGGTCGGCCAGATCCAGCAGCTCGGGCGCCGGGGTGTTGTGTGAGGTACGGATGGCATTGCATCCGAAGCTCTTCAGAATCTGGAGCTGGCGCTTTAGGGCGCTGGTGTTTACAGCAGTCCCTAAAGCCCCCAGATCGTGGTGCATGCATACGCCCCGCAACGGCACGTGTTTTCCGTTAAGCAGGAAACCACGGTCGTGGGTGAAGGCGATGCTGCGGATGCCGAACGGCGTTTCATAGTGGTCAACAAGACGGTTGCCGCAGAACACGGATACAACCGCCATATAAAGGTGAGGATCATTAAGGTTCCAGAGATGAGGACGGGCGATGCGCAGCACGGCCTGTCCCTTGCGGGTGGACTCGCCCGGCAGAGAAATACTCTTGCAGTCGCTTTGGGCAAGACACCGGCCCGGAGTGCCGTCGTCGCGGCGGGAATGGACGGCGACCTGATAAGAAAGGGTGGAAGCGTCTTTTTCGTGATTTTCGAAATCGATGTCCACACAGACCTGGGCCGCCTGCTCCGTGATGCTCGGGGTGGTGACAAAGACCCCCCACTGGGCGATGTGCTGCTGCGGACGGGTGAGCAGACGCACATGGCGGTAGATGCCCGCGCCGGGATACCAGCGGGAGCCCCAGGTTTCGGTGTTCAGGCGGACGGCCACGACATTATTGCCGCCCCAATGCACAAAGGGGGTGAGGTCTACCCGGAAAGAGGTATAGCCATAGGGATGGCCGCCGGCCTTGTGGCCGTTGACCCACACTTCGGCGTGGGCCATCGCTCCGTCGAAATCCAGATAGGCCCGCTGTCCCTTTTGAGAGGCCGGCAGCGGGAACTGCTTGCGGTACCAGCCGATGCCGCGCCAGGGCAGTTTGCCGGTCAGACCGTCGAGATCCTTGCGGAAAGGACCTTCGATGCCCCAGTCGTGCGGCAGGTCCAACGCGCGCCAGCGGCTGTCGTCGTAGGCGGAGTCGGAAGGAGCGGGAGACGGTTCGGGCAGCGTGCTGCCGTCGGGCTGCAGACCGAAACGGGCAAAGCGCCAGTCGCGGTCGAAAGACTGCGTGCTGCCCGGAACCTCCGTATGGTTTATCCGGTCAGTATGTTTGGGTTGTTGGTCAGGCAGAGCCAAGGCGGATGTCACAGAGAGGCAGAAGGACATCATCATCCATAAGAAGTGTTTTGTGATCATAGTCTCTTGTTTTTTTCAAAGGAACAAAAAATATGCCTTCAAGATGATTCCAAGCTGTGGGTAGGCAATAAAATATTGATTTTAATCAACATTTCCTGTTTTTCTTGAAAAGACAGATTTCCTGAACGGTTCCGTTTGACCGGAAATGACTGTTGCAGGACGGATTTAGCGGAGACGCAGCGAATAGACCGAAGGGCGGCCGTTGGACTGCAGAACGCGCAGACGGAGGTCGCGTGCCCAGCTCCTTGCGGTATTTTTTCAGGATACGCCAGACCATGGCAGTGCCTTTGCCTGACGCAGTGGCGGTAAAGCCGGCATCTGTTAGCGTGAATTTCTCTTCAAAGTCGATCATGCGCTGACGGAAAGCCTGTTCGTCGAACGGTTGTTTCCGGCGCAGGGCATCGAGCACGGCATCCGTGAACATGCGCCAGCGGCGGTGATAATAATCCCGGGTGAGTCCTGCCCAGGAGCGGTTGGCATAGTCGTTGAGGCTCTGTCCCTTCTCGCCCCAGGTGGTGAGCAGGGTACGCGCATTGGTGCGGTAATAACGCTGCTCCTCGGGGGTGGTGCCGAAAGCCGAGGCATCGGCCAGCCATTTGCCGAAGGAGAAGGTGAGGTGGGCAGACAACAGGGTTTCCATGTCGGTGAGCACCTGATCCATTCGGGCGGCATAGTGCTCCGCTCCGTGCAGGTCCTGACGGCGGTAGCAGGCTGTGAGACTGTCGCGCAGCTCGCCGAAGTAGTTGCCCAGCACCTGACGGCCCAGATTGATGACATCGAACAGGTAAGTGTTCCGGTCGGTGAGGCGACGGGCCTGCAACATATCCTCCCAGATGCGGAAGAGCACCCGGTTGTCGTATTCAATCTGCGGATTGGTGGTCCAGTTGCCGTGGCCGGTGAGCGACGGACGGGCGTTGGTCAGGGTGCCCTGTCCCAGACGGGCTGTGGCGGTATAGACCTGGTCGAGCAATTCGAGCCAGGCTTTCCGCTGGCCGGGTACGGCGCTTCCGATGCGGCGGTCGGCCCAGGCCTGAATCCATTCCTGGTCGGTGCGCTGATGGTTCCATGCCTTTTCGAAGACATATTCATAGAGGAAGGGGTTCACATCGAACGATTCGAGGGTGGAGCCGAGGCCCCAGAAATTCGGGCCGCCATGACGGATCACCTCTTCGATGCGGCGGCCGGTTTCCTTCAGGTTACCGGCCAACATGGTGTTGCCGCCGAAATTGCCCAGATAGCACCACAGGAAGGGCTGACCGAAATAAGAGTCGGTATAGCGCCACACCTCGGTGTTCTCGGCAAAATAGTCGAGCAGGATCATCTTGTTGCGCGGAACGGCATTGACAAAGGCGTTGATGCGCGGGTTGGTCCAGTGGCCCCGGTCGAAATAGAACAGCCAGGTCATCTGGAGCCAGCTGGCTTCGGGATCGCACTGGGTGATGGTCTGGTAAATGGTGCGCGACACGGTGGCCAGATATTCCGGTTCCCAGCTGGGCGACTCGATTTCGTTGAACGGGTCGGCCCCGTAGATGTGGTCTGTGCCGTAAAGACGGGTCTGCTCTTCGAGAAATAGTTTCTGGATGCGGGCAAACAGCGGGTCGAGCGGATCGAGGAAGTAGCTGCGGTAGCGGTCGGCAAAACCGCCCCACGAACTCATCCGGTTGATTTTGGCCTGAGGATAGACCTTACGGATCTGCGGGGGCACATGACCGGCAAAAGCCGGCAGAACGGGAGTCATGTTCAGGGCACGCTCGCGGGCCACAATCTTTTTCTGAAGCGCTTCCTGATGCTGGAGCCAGGAATCCGGAAGATTGCCCTGCCAGGAGTCGAAGTTGGTCATGCGGTGCCAGGGCAGATGTGCCGGTCCGGTGAAATAGTTCCGGATCTCCTGTTCATCGAGACCCAGACGGGTCCACACCTTGAGCCATACCGACTCCTGACCGGTGATGGCCAGCGGCATGTTGATGCCGTTGAGCGCCATCCAGTCGATGAAATGCTCCCATTCCTTCCACTGCCACCAGGCCATGGTATAGCCAAAGGTGCAATAGTTCAGGAAGAAACGCTTCGGAGTGCGTGCTTCGATGCGTATCTTCCCGGCGACGGCAGGAAAGGTATCAGGCAGTTCGGTCGGGTCGTGGGCAAACCAGGACACGGATGTCTTGCAGAAATATTTCAGATAATGGTTGAGTCCTACGGCCATGGAATTGGCTGAGTTTCCCCGGATGACAATCCGAGGGCCTTCGGAATAAAGTTCGAAGACATCCTTCTTTTCGTGTTCCATAAGCTCGAAACGGACCTTGGAGGATAAAGAAGGAGCGATACGGCGCAGAAGCCCGTAGGCCTCTGCCGTATCGCGTGTGGCAGCCTGAGTGAGTAAACTGCCGATATGGAATATGATAAGGAAAAGTATTTTTTTCATGAATGACAGGTAATGAAATAACTGGAGTACGGATTAGCGGAGACGCAGTGAATAGACCGAAGGGCGGCCGTTGGACTGCAGGACGCGCAGACGGAGGTCGCGTGCCCGGATCTTGCGGTCGAACTTCAGGTCGATAAAGCCATAGCCCATGAAACTCTGGGGCTGGGTGGCCGGGTCAATCCGGTCCTGATGCAGGGTTTTCCAGGTTTTTCCGTCGAGATACTCCAAGGCATACTCGCCGATGCTGCCCTTGCCGATGATGAGGAAGAGCTGCTTGAAGGCTACTTTCCGGGCCAGACGGATCTGGAGTACGGAAAGGCTGTCGCCGGTCCAGGCGGTAGACACGTCGCTGTCTACGGCATAGAGTGGACCGTTGTGCAGGGCATCGTCCTTATGGATGCCGGTGGCCGTGGCTGTGGCGTTGCGGGTCAGCGACGACGGGGTTTTCGGCTTCTTGGGGAAGTCGCCGCCGTTTTGGATGCCGAGCAGAGACGCCAACTCCTCAATGCGCCGGATGGCCAGTGGGTTCTGTTCGCCGTGGGTGTCCGGCGGAATATTCAGGAGCAGACAGTTGTCGTTGGCAGTGGAGCCGTGGAAGATTTCTTCCAGTTCCTCCAGCTCGCGCACGGTGGTGTCCTCGGGATGAGAGAACCAGTTGCCCAGCACGGATATGGTCTGGGTACACTCATAGGGCAGATAATATTCCTGACCCTGATAGGTATAGATTTTCGGGTCGTCCTGAACCGGCAGGAACGGGTCCCACAGACGGAAGTCGGAAGGGAAGTACACAATCGGGTCGCCGGCTTTCATGTCGACCGGGCGCTTGCCGATGGTCCAGTTGGTGGAAATCTGGCACTGCGGTTGCAGCTTCTTGACGAAATCATAGACCTCGGGCAGATACCACTGGTTCACCTTGCGGTCCCAGGCACCGTCGAACCACAGTTCGGCCACCGGTCCGTATTGGGTCATCAGCTCGCCGAGCTGCTTTTTCATGAATTCGATATATTTGCGCGGGTCCGGATCCCGATAAAGCGGTTCGTGGCGGTCCCACAGCGAGTAGTAGATGGAAAAGGCAATGCCTTCCTTCTTGCAGGCGTCGGAAACGGCTCGCACGATATCGGCCTTATGGCGCACCTGAGGGTTGGCCACATCATAATCGGTGTATTTGCTGTCCCACAGGCAGAAACCGTCGTGGTGCTTGGTGGTGAGCACGATGGAGCGCATGCCGGCACGTTTGGCATGGCGCACCCATTGGGCCGCCTTCTCGGCAATATCAGCCGGAGGAGCATAGACCGAAGCCGCAGCAGAACCGTCGCTCCACTCGGCATTCAGATAAGTGTTCATACCAAAATGAAGGAACATACCGTATTTACGGTCGATCATGGCCTTTTGTCCCGGAGTGGGAACCACGTCGGGCCGGGCCGCACGGGCTGTACCGGTGGCGAGCAGCAGCGACAGGGCCAACAGGAGAGAATAATTTTTCATGTGTAGAATCAGATTTTGGTTGTTTTTGCAAAAATAGAAGGAAAACGGCAGAAAGAAAAGGAAAAATGCGATGCAAAACTTTGCAAAAAACGATATTTTTGTCGGGGAAGGAGTTATATTTGCGGCAAATGCCGAAAAAAGAGAAGTATGAGATATGCCGATTTTCAGAACACCTTTTCGCTGCAGATGATTTATGCGGGATATTATGAGGCGGGGAAAGAGTGGTGTTATAAGGATGTGATCAGTCCGTTTTCGAGACTGTATCTGGTGGAGCGCGGAGAGGGCTGGGTGTATATGAACGGGGAGAAATTCCACTTGCAGGAAGGAGACCTGTTTCTGATTCCCAAGTTCACGTATCATGCCTATCAGTGCGATGACTATATGAGTCACTACTATATCTGTTTTCTGGATCAGTTTATCGGAGAAAAGAGTCTGTTTGACTGTTTCCGGCTCCGTTATCAGACCCGGGCGGGAAAGCTGGACGAGTGTCTGATGAAGCGTTTTCTGGAACTGAACCCCGACTGTCAGATTGTCAATCCGGACCCGAAATCGTATGATAACCGGGCCGATCTGTTTGAGGCAACCCACGGGAAAAGCCTGAGGGAGCTCCGGTCGGATCTGGAGAGCAAGGGCATCCTGCTGCAACTGTTTGCCCGCTTTGTGGAGCAGGAAGAACCTTTTGCCGTGCAAAGCTTTGAGCAGCATGTGGGGATGAGCAAGGTGTTCCATTATATCAACAGTCATCTGGACCATCCGATCACGGTGCGCGAACTGGCCGAGGTGATGTGTGTCAGTCCCGATCATTTTACACGACTGTTTAAAAATGTAAACGGAATGCCCCCCAACCGTTTTGTGCAGATGAAGCGCATCGAGCGGGCGCAAACCCTGCTTCTGCTTTCGGATCTGAGCATCAAGGAAGTGGCTGAGGCGGTGGGGATACCGAATCTGTCCCAGTTCTCGAAACTCTTTCACAAAATGACCGGAGTGGCCCCGCGCACCTTCCGGAAATAGAAGAGTAGCTTTTCTGAAACGGATGTGAATGTTTGTTTATTTCCCCTCTTTTTAAGCGCCTTTGCTTATTTTTGCGGGGAAAAACAATCTTTTACGATAACTATGAGCTTCTTTATGAAAACACTACTGGCACTCTGCTGCTGCGGATGTGTCCAGGAAGCAGCGGCGCAACCGGGGGCGCCTGAAAAACATGAAAAACGCCCGGATCATGTCAATAATGCGGAGACACCTTATTTTCCGCCGGTGTTCAACCAGCACGGAGGATCGTGCGGTTCGGCCTCGCGCATCGGGTATATGTTTACTTATGAAATAGATGCCTACCGGAAGGCAGATGCCCGGAAAACGGAGAATATCTATCCGACTCATTTTACCTGGCTGCTGACCAACAGCAACTCCGGAAAAGAGGGTATGGCTATGGCCAACGGAGTGCCCAACGCACAGGTCTATGGTGGTACCACTTATTCGCAGGTGTTCGGAAACCAGGATTGCAGCAGTGCGGAATTCGGCTGGATGCAGGGGTATGACCAATGGTATGCCGCTATGTTCAACCGCATCTCGCACAACTCGTTTTCTCCTTACGGACTGGATACGGAGGAAGGACGCGAACTGGTGAAAAACTGGCTGTGGAACCACAATGGAGACAAGGATTTCGGAGCCGGAGGTATCTGCGGTATTGGAGTGGCCAGTGCCTGCAAGCAGGGAACCATTGCCGACGACCCGCAGGGAATCAACAAGAAGGCCGGCGTGACGGGCATGAAGTATGTGACCCGCTGGGGCGATGGAGTGGACCATGCGCTGACCATCGTGGGCTATGACGACCGTATCGTGTTCGATCTGGACAGTAATAAGGTATATGGCGAGAAGGACAAGGACGAATGCGGTGCCTGGATTATCGTAAATTCCTGGGGCGACGGATGGGCCAATAAAGGCTTTATCTATTGCCCGTACAAATATTCGTTCCCGGTGCGGCAGCGTGAGGGCGGTGCCTGGAAACCGGAATTCTATCATGTGCGTAAGGATTACCGTCCCAAACGGACCCTGAAGCTGCGCATGGAGTATTCACGACGAAGCGAAATCAAGCTGTCGGTGGGGGTGGCTACCCGTGCGGATGCCCGTGAACCCGAACGTACGGTGGAACTGGAACACTTCAAGTTTGCCGGAGACGGACGGACGAACAAGAAGGCTACCTTCGGAATGGACGCGCCCACCCCGATGTTGGGAAAATGGGCCGACGGCAAGATGCACGACGAGCCGATGGAGCTGGGATATGACCTGACCGACCTGACCAAAGGGATGGACACCCGACGGCCGCTGAAATATTTCCTGATTATCGAAACGAAAAAGGAGGCAATCGGTCAGGGAGCAATCTATCATGCCTCGGTGATAGATTATGAATGGGACACGCTGGGCGTGGAAACCCCGATGTACGTGGGACTGCGCTATCCGGTGGTGAGCGGAGGAGTAAAGACGGTGCTCACGGCCCGGGTGGACGGTGAGCCGTTCTTCGACCCGGTGAACGTGCGCGGAAACGGCGGAGCGGCAGGCTTCTGTTGGGAAGCACCGCAACGCTCGGTGTATGAACTGGCGGGATATGCCGTGAGCGACGGAACGGAAGGAAAAGCAGATACGCTTCCGGCCGAAGCACGGAGCTATGAGAAAACGGAATACGGAAAGACCTATCGGGTGCAGGCGCTGTACCGGAGAAACGGAAAGACGGTGGCATCGGCAGGAGCCAATGCGTGGAAATGTATGCCCGAACAGAAGCAGGAGTGCCGGGCGCTCCGGCTGGATTCTGCCGGGCTGGTAGTACCCGGAGTGTTTGCCACCAACTATCCTGAGGCAACCATTGAATTCTGGATAAAGCCTTATTCCTGGAAAAGCTGGAATCAGGGAATGGGACCCGGATGGGGCCGCTGGCTGATTCATGCCAATGATGACGGCGCCATTACGGCCGGATGGGATGGAGACAACCGGATGAATACACGCAAAGGCACCATCGTGCCGGGACAATGGTATCATCTGGCTTTTGTGGTGCGCGAAGACTCGCTGACGGTATATGTGAACGGCAAACCCGAAGGAGGCATGCGGGCCCGGGGACGAAAAGGTATCGGAGGCTTCGGTGATTTTCCGCTCAACGGAAGCGGAGATGGTGCCTGGGACGCGGAGCTGGCTGAGCTGCGTTTCTGGAAAACGGCACGCAGCGAGGAGGAAATCCGGGAAATGATGCACGACACGTTTGCTGAGATGGGACGCCCCGAGGAGCTGTTGGCCTGTTATAACGGATCGGTGTACCAGGAAGGTAAAAAGAGTTTCTGGAACGACCGTACCGGGCGTTTTGCCGCCGAACTGGTGCATGCCGAAGGGGTGAAGGAAATGGCTCTGCCCCAGTCGCTGATGCAGACCGGAACACGGACGGAATGGGCCCGTATAGCCGGAAAAGATACAACGGTTACTGCCGGACAGCCTTTCCAGCCGAAAGCATGGATATCGGCGGGTATGGAGACTATATCCTGGTGTGTGACAGACCCGAAAGGAAACAAAACCACCAAGGAAGGCAGTGCGCCGGTGTTCTTCCTGAACCGGAAGGGCCGTTACGAACTGGCGTTGCAGGCACGCGACCGGGAAGGAAAGATTCATGAGGACAAGAGACTGGTAGAGGTGGAACAGCCGGAGATATCGGCCCGTTTCCGTGCATCGCTGCCGGAACTTAAGGTCGGCGAACCGGTGACCTTCCTGCCCGAGACAGTGCTTCCGGGCTGTGGCTATCAGTGGACCGTGAGAGGAGCAGAAACGGGAGCAACCGATCTGCATGCCGTACGGGCTCTTTACGAACGGCCGGGTAGCTATGCCGTGAAATTGCGGGTAAAGGATCCGGTGAGCGGGCGCAGAGCCGTGAAACGGATGCGCTGGACGGTGAAGAACGTGAAGCCGCTGCCGGAGTTTGATCTGTCACGCCGGGTTGTGGTGTGCGGACAGCGGGTAGAACTGAGCGACCGAAGCAAGTATCGTCCGACAAACTGGCACTGGAGCGTGAAGAGCAGACTCACCACTTATCAGGTGGGAGGCAGACATGCCGTGATCACTCCGGAGAAACCGGGTGTCTATGACGTGGCGCTGACCGTGCGCAATGAAATGGGGACGGATTCACTGGTGAAGAAGCAGACTCTGGTGGTTTGTGGAGCTGACAGCAAGAACGGTCTGAACTTTACTCAGGTGGAGGCGGCAGTGCAGACTCAGAAAGCTCCTTGGTCAAAAGGACAGGAGGAAATGACGCTGGAGTGGTGGATGTATCCGGCTCAGGCCGACCGGATGGCCGGTATGGGGCAAGAAGGAAGCTGGTCGCTCACTGCCCAGAAAAACGGAGCTCTGGTGCTGAAGGTAGATACCGTGGTTTACCGCACATCGGCCGGTACCTTGCGTTGTGGAGAGTGGCATCATTATGCCGTGCGTTTCTGTCGCGGCAAGGTGGACTTCCTGAGAGACGGGGCAGTGGTACACAGTCAGCAGCAGGCCGTGCAGACCATCGGTGGAGAAAAACCGATGTATCTGGGCGGAAAGGAACATCCGATGAGCGGCGTTGTGGACGAACTGCGTTGCTGGGGCGAGGCTCTGGATGATGCCGTGCTGCAGGAGGTGGCCAACCGTCCGTTGGATCAGGCCTGGAAAGAAAGTCATGAAGGTAAGCATCTTCCTTTGCTCTATTATGATTTCAATCAGAGTGGAGGAGATGTCGAAGACCGCTCAGAGTCCGGCAACCGGGGGATCCGAAGCGGCTTTGGTCCCGATGGAGATGCCTGGGGGCGTACCGAGGGAGTCTTTTCTTTAGAATTTCCATTGCCCGAAAAGAAGAAATAACTCTTTTTCTTAAAAAAGAATACAAAAAGAATGGTGCGTATAAGTTTTTTTATTAAATTGCCAGCCGTTATCCTGCTTGGTCTTTTTTTCGGGTGCGAAGGAGAAAGACCGCAGGCAGGAGAGCCGGTACGGGTGGACACAACTTTGTGGCGAGACGGTGACTTGCTGTTCCGAATGGGACTGGAAGGAGCCAGCCGGGTGGTGACGACCGTGGGCGGAGGAGACTTTTCGCATGTGGGACTGACTCTGAAAAAGAACGGACGGTGGATGGTGGTGCACGCGGTGCCCAACGAAGCACCGCTGGGAGAGACAGACCGCATCAAGTGCGAGCCTCTGGACAGTTTCTTTGCACCGCAGAGAGCCTGTCGGGGAGCATGGCGAAGAGTAGACTGTTCCGATAGTGTGGCGGCGCAGGTGGCGCTGGCGGCATACGGAAAATATGAAAAGGGTGTTAGTTTTGACCATGACTATGATTTGTGGGATACAACCAGTTTCTATTGTACGGAGCTGGTGTGGTATCTGTACCGCAAACATGGAATAGATCTGGCAGAAGAGAGAAGACATCAGCTGGTGATTCCCGGAAAGACATCAAGCTATCTGTTTCCGGAAGATTTATGGGTCAGCAACAGACTGGTGCCGCAAAATCAAAAACATAATAACCCTTAAAACGAACAGCCTATGGGAAAGAAAAATTTGTATGCATTATTGGGCGGACTGTTGCTGACTGCCTGTAGTGGAAGCGGGGCCGGAGATGCCTTGCAGGATTATCTGGATGCCATGCAGAACAAGGACTATGTGGCCTTTGTGGATGGCATGAATTTCAAGAAGCAACCGACTCAGGAACAGAAGGAGCAGTTTGCGGCCCTCATTGGAGAAAAAGCCGAGAAAAATGGAAATGTAGAAGAATATAATGTCGTGGGCGACAGTGTCATTGTGGAAGATTCTTTGGCCATTGTAACTTATGAAGTGGTTTATAAAGACGGTAGCAAAGATTTGGAAAAACAGCCCATGGTAAAGAAAGATGGAAAATGGCTGATGGAAATCGGCAAATAACGCTTTTAGAATTGAATGATAGTTTCTGAAAAAGGGAGTCCGGGAGGACTCCCCTTTTGTATTTTTAAAAGGCAGAATAAAACCGAAAAAAACTAAAAAAGAAAATTGACTTATTATTTTTTACTATCTTTGCCGCCAGCAGGTAGATCTGTATCCCGTTGTGATGTATCTGTTATTCTACACTAAAAAACCCCTTAACTAAACCAGGGCTCCTTTTTAATAGAATCGTGATGATATGAGGTGTAATAGGGAGCTTATACCTTGGAGTATTTTTGTTTAATTTGTCCTGGATTATAAAAACGATTTTAAGCAATACTACCTTGATTTTTTAACAAAAAACTAATGTTTTATTTAATGTGTTATGAACCTATTTTACCTGGATGAGCATAAGGCATGCTCTAATTATTCGAATGCGATACAGGAAGGTTTCATCCATTATCGAGTAGACGCGGGAAAGAGCTATGCGGATGAAAGCAAGAAAGACTGTATCCTATTTCTCCTGAAAGGCAAGATCGCACTGAGGACAGGAGAGAGAAAATCTATGTTAAACTCGGGCGATATGACTTTTATTCAGCGTTATAGCTGGTGTGAATTAGAGTTTCATGAGGAATCCGACATCATTATTGCCTTGTTTGAAAACACAGTAGACAACTGTGAGAATATGAACTTTTCGCGCTTCCTGCCGATGAGAGACCAGATTAAGTATGAGATGCTGCCGAAGGATATCCGGAAACAGCTTTATATGTATCTGGAGCTGCTTACCGAATACCTGGATAGTGGAGCCAACTGTATTCATTTTCATGAGATTAAGATGAAGGAACTGTTCTGGCTCATGCGTTTTTACTATTCGAAACTGGAACTGGCCACCTTCTTTTATCCAATGTTGGGAAGCGACTATCATTTTAGAAACAAAGTGTGGAGTAACTACCGTAAGGCAAAGAGTATTAAAGAGTTGGCAGAATTGTGTCATGTGTCTCTGTCATCATTCAAAAAGCAATTTAACAAAGAATTTGATGAACCGGCAGGCCGGTGGATGCATAAGCAGATGAAATCTGCCATTATAAACAAACTGGCTAATGAAAATGCAACGGTAAGCGAGGTGGCTTATTCCTTGAACTTTTCATCGTTGTCGCAGTTCACCCGGTTCTGCAAAAAGAATCTGGGTTGTACGCCGACCGAGTGGCGAAAAGTGAATCTTTTAAGAGAAGATGCGGATTTTCCCGAGGCGTAACCGTAAAGATAAATATTGGAGCTAAAATGGTAATTCCTTTGGAGAAATAACCCCTATATTTGCAAACAGAAGATAGAATGCGATAGATTGTCTGCTCTGAACTGAGGATATCATGAGAATGAATAGATAAGAGTAGGAAAGTACAGGACAAAATGAAAACAAAGATATTATGCGTCTGATACGGGAAAAGGATGCGTAATTACCAATTATTCGATTCAAGAACAAGAAAGTAGTGTAGAAGGAACCAGTAAACCCAGATGTTTCCAATAATAATGAGTTGATGTGTGAGGACAGTAAGGAATATTTATATTCTTTGCTGTCTTCTTGCGTTTTCCAAAGAAAAATGCATCCAGATAAAAAAGGGAAAACAAAAAGGCTGAAATGCTAATTGAATCAGAACTTGCTGGCCTATCTTTGTGGCAGTCTTTATATTGTATTTTAGCACACAAAAGTAAATTAATATGAGTAACGGAAAGAACGGAGAACCACGGGAAAAGTGGAAAATCCTCATGTTCCTTCAAAGAAACGGTCAGAAAACCATAATACTATATGTGACTATTCGTGAATCCTGACTGCTACAGGCTTAATTAGGGAGAGACGCGTCATGGCCAGTCGGCCATGACGCGTTGTTTATTCATACCGTCTGCGATAGGCCAGGGGAGATACTGTTTTCTGTTTTTTGAAAAATTTGCAGAAGGCTGCCTGGTCGGAGAAGTTCAGTGTGTCGGCTATCTCGCCGATGGAAATTTTGTTGTCCTCGAGCAGAGCCATGGCATGATGAACGATTTCCTGGCAGATAAAAAAGTAAGGTGTCTTGCCGGTGGTTTCCTTGATGATGCGTGTCAGGTGTTTCTCGGAAATGCAGAGCGTCTGGGCATAGAAGTTCAACCGGTGCTCCCGGACAGCATGTTCATTGACCAGCTTGAAAAAATTCAGGGTGATAAAGTCCCGTCGGCTGATATACTTGGGAGCGTCATCGGCTTCTTTCAGATGCCGGTAGAGAGCATTGCCCAGTTCCAGATTGAAACTGCGAAAATACAATTCAGCCATTTCACGTTGATAGTAATGGTTCTTGTCGGCAAGGATTTCTTTCAGTTGCTGCAATTGTCTTTGCATCAGAGTCGTTTCCTTTTCTGTAAAGTCCATAATGGGGATGTTCAGCCGTTCCTGAGGATGAATCATGGGGCCCGGCCGTAAGTTTTTCAGGGAAGCGCTGGCAAACTCAAAGGTGGCAAATAAGGCCCATGCCTCCAGATCATTGCTGCAAGAACCTACCAGGAGTGTGGAGGTGTCCAGAAGGTCGACAAGTCCCTGCGTCAGTTCAAAGTTTTTACCGTTGATGGTTACGGACAGACTTCCCTGGCATACAAGCAGAAACAATCTGTTTTTTTCAATGGTGATTCCTTTCAGACGAAAGAAATCGGAAGGAGAAACCAAAAGCACCCAATCGCCCAAAGAACAGGTGGACGGAAATAGATTCGATAATTCTGTTTGTGTCATTCTGTGTTGTTTTTGGTGTGTTACGATGCAAAAATATAAAAATGTCTCTTATTGACAAAACAATGTGACTATTATACAGATGATATGCTAACATTTGCTAACAGGATTCCTTTTAAACAAATGTTTGGCTCTTTTGGACAAGATATGTCTTTGATACATGGGGTAATTTTGCGCTACAACAAAGCAAAATCAAAATAAAATGAAGATCAAAACATTTATGCTTGTATCCAGCTTATGCGGAGGACTGTTGTTTTCCGGATGTCAGCAAAAAGTCCAGCAGCAGGCTGCGACGGGGGATTATCCACTGATGACTTTAAAAAAGGAAGATCGTCAGCTTTCCGTGAAATATTCTGCGGTGATTGAAGGACGTCAGGATGTGGAGGTACGTCCACAGGTTTCGGGAACGATAACCAAGGTGTGCGTGGATGAGGGAGCACAAGTGCGTAAAGGACAAGTGCTTTTTATCATCGATCAGGTACCTTATCGGGCTGCTCTTCAGAAGGCTGAGGCGTCTGTTGCTACGACTGAGGCCAATGTGGCCACTGCCAAACAGAATCTGGAGGGTAAGGAACTTCTGTATCAGGGCAAGGTTGTTTCTGATTTTGAGTTGCGTACTGCCCGGAATGAATACAAAAGTGCTGTGGCTTCTTTGAAACAGGCAAAGGCTGAACTGGATGATGCCCGGAATAATCTGTCTTATACAGAGGTAAAAAGTCCGGTGGACGGCTATGCCGGCATGACTTCTTACCGTGTGGGGGCTTTGGTCAGCGCTTCGATGACCGATCCGCTGATTACCGTTTCTGACAATTCAGAGATGTATGCCTATTTTTCATTGACAGAAAAGCAGGTGCTTTCCCTGACAGCCGAGTACGGTTCTTTGGCGGAGGCTTTGAAATCTTTTCCCGACGTATCTCTGGAACTGAACGACGGTTCGGTATACGAACAGAAAGGACGTGTGGACGTAATCAGCGGCATTGTGGACAAGACAACCGAATCGTGCGTCTGCGTGCAGTGTTTGCCAATCCCGGCAAGCGTTTGTTGAGCGGCGGACAAGCCAATGTGATAGTGCCTTATGAACGGAAACAGAGTCTGATTATTCCTCAGGAGGCCACTTATGAGATTCAGGACCGAATTTTTGCTTTTAAAGTGGTAGACGGAAAGGCTGTCTCTACTCCGATAGAAGTGTTCCGCATCAATGACGGAAAGGAATATGTGGTGGAATCCGGACTGAAGGCCGGAGATGTGATTGTAGCCGAAGGAGCCGGTCTGCTGAAAGACGGTATGCCTGTTACTTCCGGAGCGGGAACTGCTGACAACAAGAATGAAAAGAAATAGGAGGGCACGTTATGAATCTGAAACATTTTATTGACCGGCCGATCCTTTCCATCGTGATTTCCGTAGTGATTCTGGTTGCCGGACTGATCGGACTCTATGCCTTGTCCGTAGAGCAGTATCCTGATATTGCCCCGCCTACCATCCGTGTTTCTACCACCTATAGCGGTGCCAATGCCGAAGCGGTGCAGAAGAGTGTGATTGTTCCTCTGGAAGAGGCAATCAATGGTGTGGAGAACATGACTTATATGACCTCTACGGCCAGCAATACCGGTAGCGCCGAGATTACGGTGTATTTCAAGCAGGGAACTGATCCGGATATGGCGGCGGTGAACGTGCAGAACAAAGTTTCTACAGCTACATCTTTGTTGCCGGCGGAGGTAACCAAGGTGGGAGTAACCACCATGAAGCGTCAGAGCAGTACGTTGATGATCTTTGGCCTGTATAGTCCGAACGGGACGTATGATGAAAATTTCCTGACCAATTATCTGACCATTAATGTGAAGCCGCAGATTCAGCGTATTAGTGGTGTGGGAGAAGTAAACGTTATGGGTGGCGACTACGCCATGCGTATCTGGCTGAAGCCTGATGTGATGGCACAATATGAGCTGGAACCGTCGGATGTAGAGGCGGCTTTGGCCAGCCAGAATATTGAGGCCTCTACCGGATCCATCGGCGAAGATTCGAAAAATGTGTATCAGTATACACTGAAATACCGTGGACGATTGGAAACAGAAGAAGAGTTTGAGGAAATAGTTATCAAGTCATTCAGTGACGGACGAGTACTGAAACTCAAGGATGTGGCCGATGTGGAACTGGGAGCACAAAGTTATTCCTATACGGGAAGTGTGAACGGAGCACCCGGAACCACCTGTATGATTAATCAGATGGCCGGAACAAATGCCAATGAGATTATTACCGACATCAACTCTTATCTGGAAGAACTGAAAAAGGATTTGCCGGAAGATATGGAGATTGTGGAACTGATGAGTACCAAGAACTTTCTGGATGCTTCCATCAATGAGGTGATCAAAACACTCATCGAGGCCATTATCCTGGTGGTGCTGGTGGTATACATCTTCTTGCAGAATCCACGGTCTACGCTGATTCCGACCATCAGTATCTTCGTGTCGCTGATCGGAACGTTTGCCGTGCTCTATATTGCCGGCTTCAGTATCAATCTGTTGACCTTGTTCGCATTAGTGTTGGCTATCGGAACGATTGTGGATGATGCCATCATTGTGGTGGAGGCGGTACAGACGAGGTTTGACGAAGGATACCGTTCTCCTTATAAGGCGACCATTGATGCCATGAGCGGCATTACCTCGGCCATCGTCAGTTCTACATTGGTGTTTATGGCCGTATTCGTGCCCGTGTCCTTTATGGGCGGAACCTCTGGAGTGTTCTACACTCAGTTCGGTATTACTATGGCCGTGGCAGTCGGTATCTCGGCAATCAACGCCTTGACACTTTCTCCGGCCTTGTGTGCCCTGATTCTGAGGCCTAACGAGATTTTGGTAGATGGCAAGAAGCCGGAATTTTCAACCCGCTTCCGTATGGCTTTTGACAGTGCTTTCAAGCGAATCGTCAATAAATACAAGTCCGGAGTAAAAGTCTTTGTAAAGCATAAATGGCTGGCTTGGGCTTCGCTCGGTTTGGCGGCTTTTGCCCTTTTCTATTTGATGAATACTTCCAAAACGAGTCTGGTACCGTCAGAAGATACCGGTTCTATATTTATCAGTCTGGATGCTCCAGCAGGTAGTACGCTTTCTGAAACAGCGGAAATCATGGGTAAGGTAGAAAAAGAACTTCAGGAAATTCCGCAAATAGAGAACTTTAACAAAGTGGCCGGTTTCGGTATGGGCTCCGGTAGTGGCGCGTCACACGGTATGTTCATTGTCAAACTCAAGCATTGGGACGAGCGCCCAGGCGAAGAAAATAGCGTAGATGCGGTTTCCGAAGAGATTTACCGTCGTACGGCCCATATTAAGAATGCCAGTATTTTCGTGTTTTCCCCGCCAATGATTTCCGGATATGGTACGGGTAACAGCTTCGAGCTCTATTTGCAGGATCGTGGTGGTAAGGGTATTGAAGCTCTGAGTCAGGTAACCAATGATTTTCTGGATGCCCTGAACAAACGTCCGGAGATACAGAGAGCCTTTACTTCGTTCAGTGCCAACTTCCCACAGTACCGTGTGGATGTGGATGAGGCTCAGTGCCAGCGTGCCGGAACAACAACCGAAGAAGTGTTGAATGTGCTTTCAGGCTATTTCGGCAGTATCTATGCTTCGAACTTCAACCGGTTTACAAAACTTTATCGGGTAATTATCCAAGCATCTTCCGATGAGCGAAAGGATATGCAGGCTCTAGATAATATTTATGTCAAGACAAACGGTGACATGACACCGGTAAGCCAGTTCGTGAAGCTGACCAAGACCTATGGTTCTGAGTCATTGACCCGATTCAATATGTTTACCTCAATCAACGTGCAGGGTATGCCTGCCGAGGGATACAGTTCGGGAGATGTGATCAATGCCGTGAACGAGGTGGCCCAACAGACCTTGCCTACTGGATACGGTTATGAATTTTCGGGTATGACCCGTGAGGAAGAGCAGATGGCCAATTCTCACGATACGGTGATTATCTACAGCATCTGTATTCTGTTTATTTATCTGATTCTATGTGCTCTATATGAAAGTCTGTTCATTCCGATGGCAGTTATCCTGTCGGTTCCGTTCGGACTTATGGGCAGCTTCTTCTTTGCCCGCATGTGGGGAATTGAGAACAATATCTATCTGCAAACGGGATTGATCATGCTGATCGGTCTGTTGTCGAAGACCGCCATTCTGCTTACGGAATATGCCAGTGAGCGGCGCAAGGCAGGAATGTCCTTGTCGCAGGCAGCCATGAGTGCCGCTTCCGTACGTTTGCGTCCGATTCTGATGACCGCCTTGACCATGGTCTTCGGATTGCTGCCGCTGATGTTTGCTTCGGGAGTCGGAGCTAACGGAAACCGCTCGCTGGGTGTCGGTGCTGTAGGAGGAATGATTATCGGTACTATAGCTCTGCTGTTTGTAACACCTGCTTTCTTCATTGTGTTCCAATACATTGAGGAGCGGGTAATGGGTAAACGAAAACAAGATAGAACATGATGAGAAAAATCATTTATATGCTGATGTGTCCGTTGCTGCTGGGCAGCTGTCACATCTACCGGAACTATGAGCGTCCGGAAGGATTGCCCGTTGACAGTCTTTATCGCGAACCGGTGGCGCAAAACGATACGGTTTCTTTGGGTGATTTGCCGTGGGAGGAGCTGTTTCAGGATGCCAAACTTCAGGAACTGATTACTTATGGACTGGAGCATAACACAGATATGCAGACGGCTCTGCTTCGGGTGGATCAGGCACAGAGCCAGCTCAAGGCGGCCCGCTTGTCTTTCCTTCCGTCGCTTACTCTGTCGCCTCAGGGTGCGGTGAACCGTACAGACGGTGGAGCTACGGTAAAGACCTATGAGTTGCCGTTGCAGGCCAGTTGGGAGGTGGATCTTTTTGGGAATCTGCGTAATGCCAAACAGGCCACCAAGGCTACTCTTCTGGAGCAGGAAGCCTATCGGCAGGCCGTCCGTTCGGAGCTGATTTCTACCATAGCCAATGATTATTATACGCTGCTGATGCTGGATGAGCAGATTCAAATCAGCAAGGAAACCTTGGAGGTATGGCAGGAGCAGGTACGTACCATGGAACTTCGTCTGCAAGTGGGAGAGGAGACCGAGAATGCGGTGACTCAGGCCCGAGCCAGTCTTTACGAACTGGAAGCCAGTTACAATGATTTGCTGCGTCAGCAGCGCGAAGCCGAGAATGCCTTATGCACTTTGTTGGGTACGACTTATCGTTCTGTTGAGCGTACCAAACTGGAGATGCAATCCTTTCCGGACAGTCTGCAAACGGGAGTGCCTTTGCGTTTGCTTTCCCATCGTCCCGATGTTGTCCAGGCTGAAATGACCTTGGCCAATGCTTACTATACAACCAATCAGGCCCGTTCGGCTTTTTATCCGAATCTGACGCTTTCGGGCAGTGCCGGATGGACTAACTCGCTGGGCGAGGCAGTCCGGAATCCCGGTGGGTGGATTCTCTCAGCCCTGGCCTCGTTGACACAGCCAATCTTTAATCGTGGAAAACTGATCTCCAATCTGCGTGTCTCGAAAGACGAAGAACAGATCGCTTTGTTGAATTACAAACAGGCCTTGTTACAGGCCGGTCAGGAGGTGAACGATGCACTTTATGCTGTCAGTTCGGCCAAAATCTCTTTGGACAAGCACAGCAGACAATGTGAGGAACTGAACCGAAGCGTGCAGACAGCGGAAATGCTTTACAAGACAAACAATGCCACCTATCTGGAAGTGCTTACCGCGCGCCAGTCCTTGTTGTCCGCCCGCTTGAATGTGGTACAGGATCAGTTTACGTATTGCCAATCGGTGATCAATCTTTATAAAGCCCTGGGTGGGGGCAGTGTCTAATGGCTCAAGCAAGCAAACATACATCTATTAAATCTATTAAATGAACAAATGGCGCCCGTGTGGGATGTGAATCCAGCCGGAACGCCATTTGTTTTTATTTATTTTTTGACCTTTACGAATTTGGCCAGATATCCACCTCCTGAAAGCAGATGAATTTTCAGGTTACGGTCTGACTTTGTTTTCTGTTCATTCATGACAATTTCCTTCCGTCCTTTGTCGGTGGCAAAGGTGACCTGATAAGTGCCTTTTTCTAAAAAATCCAGCTTGCAGGACAGTTGTTTTTCTTCTTCTCCATTCAGGATAGCCAGATACCATACATCCCCTTTGCGACGGGCTATGGCGGCTAGTTTGCCGATCTCACTTTGTGGCAAGACATAACTTTCGTCCCATTCTACCGGTACTTCTTCGATGAACTGCCGTCCAGGGCATGCCAACATATCTTCCATGTCGGCTGCCATAATCAGCATGGGTGAGGTAAATATATATATAGATGCCAATTGATGGGTGAAGGTAACTGATGGCGGACAGAAACCTCTAAAATTCAGAGGAGTATAATCCGCCGGTCCGGCCAGCCATCGGGTAAAGGGAAGTACTGTGTTGTGGTATGGCCAGGCTGGTCCCGGAGCCCAGGACTGTTCGCCTCCGACGCATTCCAACCCTCGGACAGCTTCTTTTGCCAGCAGGTTGGGATAGGTATAGGAATCTCCGGTAGGCTTATTGACTCCGTGGAAGACAACCATCAGTTTTTCTCGGGCGGCATCCTGCAAGATTTTTTCCATCAGATTCACGGTATACAGGTTTTCTGTATGAAAGAAATCAATTTTCAGTCCCTTAACGCCGATTTCTGCACACTTCTTCATGAAATTCTTACGTTCCACCGGATCATTCAAACCAATATCTTTAGCATTTCCGGTACGTGGAGACGATGGTCTCCATACCCATATATCTATATTTTTGCTTCGGGCATAGTTCACCAGGTCCGACAGAAAATCCCATTTGGTTTTGCCTTTTCCGTTAGGCTCCGTTTCCGGCCACCATTCCCAACCGTCGTCTACCACGACCGATTGCAAACCCAGTTCCGCTGCACCGTCTACATATTTCTTGTGGTTGGCAACGCTGAGCCGGTTTGGGCCTTCTACCAGCCAGGTAAATATGGAGCGTCCAGGTTTGATCCATTCTGTATCGGCTCCATTAGGGAATAATTCCGGATTCGGCTGGTCGGATACATTGGCTATGATTTTATTATTCACCAGATTATTCAGGTTTTCTGCCAGCATCAGGATTCTCCAGGGAGTTCTGATTTCTCCTTTCTCGGAATCCGGATAAACGATCCAAGGTACGTTTCTTACCGCTTCATGATAGTAACGTCCGGCCGGAAGTCCTGTCATCGTTCCCGTTTCCAGATGTCCTTTGTTCTCTACATAGCCAAAGCGTACTCTGTTTTCCGCTTCGCCAAACAATACCGCTCCATGATAGTGAAACAGATTTGCTTCAGTGACAGCTGCATAAGTACCGTCGGGCAAACGGAAGGTTGCAGGCGGAGCCAGCAATTCACCGGAAATCTGATTTACCGGCCGTTCCTGGTATGCTTGAATCCAGCCATATTGAAAGGGGCTGCTGGCGTACCATACCTTGGTGTCCTGAGGAAAGGTAAAAGCAGTTTTTTCCTCGTAAACACACCGCGGACCGTTTGCCGGAATCCGGTATCGGAAAGCGATGCCGTCATCAGACTCTCTGATATCCAGATAAAGAGTGGAACCGTCTTTATGTTTTATTTCATAACATTTGATACCGTTGTCCGAAGATATCAATGATGGAGCACTGGCCAGTTCCTGTCCTAAGACACGGTTATCTATATTCAGTCCTAAAGGCGAAGATGGAATGACAGTCTTTTCATGAAAGCGAACCTCAAAAGAAAGCCGATTCTTTTCGTGCAGTAAGTTCAGACGGGCGTTTTGGGCCCAGATGGAGATGGAGAAGACTCCCAATATTCCTCCCAATAAACATTTCCGTATGATCATATCTTTTTTGTTTGTTTGAATTTCGCAAAGATAGATGATAGGAGGTCTAAAAAAATGAATAATTCAATGATGACCATAGATTATTTCCTTAAACAGAGGAAAGGCATTGGAGAGAATAATAAATAAAAAAATCCCTGAAAGAAAATTCTTTCAAGGACTGCTCTTAATGCGGTGCGTACGGGACTCGAACCCGTGACCCCATGCGTGACAGGCATGTATTCTAACCAACTGAACTAACGCACCA
>ENA-UESD01000258-UESD01000258.1-human-gut-metagenome-genome-assembly--contig:-NODE-258-length-49277-cov-7.312134_pt1 | contig 49277 bp, 29 predicted proteins | sample MGYA00242985_ERZ507986 | MGnify/ENA primary metagenome ERZ507986 (study PRJEB26167, sample SAMN06115408) | human gut metagenome | host: Homo sapiens | place: China:Guangxi | collected 2016-04-06... | reverse complement strand
CAGGAGGTGGGCCTCGGCTACCTGACGCTCGGGCAGCCCTGCACGACGCTGTCGGGCGGCGAGAGCCAGCGCATCAAACTCTCCTCGGAGCTCTCGAAGCGCGACACGGGGCGCACGCTCTACATTTTGGACGAACCCACGACGGGGCTCCATTTCGAGGATATCCGTCTGCTGCTGGAGGTGTTGAACAAGCTCGTCGATCGCGGCAACACGGTGATCGTCATCGAGCACAACCTCGATGTCGTGAAGGTCGCCGACCATATTATAGATATAGGTCCCGAGGGCGGGGCCGCCGGCGGTGAGATCATCGCCGCGGGGACGCCGCACGAGATCGCGCAGTGCGAACGCAGCTACACGGGGCAGTTCCTTAAAAAGATCGGGTTGTAATTTGATGATATCGTTAAAAACATTACTTTTGTAAGACGTGATTGTATAATTTATTCGCTTATGATATAGCACAATAGATACGTACATTTAATTCGGAAAAGCGTTTAGTTTTTATTCTTGCTTTTGAAACTTCGACACTTTCAATCTACCAAGGAATAAAGCGATGACGCTCACGCCGTATGGCGTGGGCTTTACTCGTTTATTTGGTAGATAGGTAGTCGAAGACCTCAAAAGCAAATAGAGAGTTTTGTCCGCGCTTTTTTTGTGCGTATATCAATACATTATGAAGGACAAACGTAAAAATCAAACAAAAAACATGAAAAATGATGGAACGTTTTTGGAGATTAGTACTTATCTCTTGTTTGGCAATTTTCGGATCAGCTTGCAGTAAAGATGACGAAAATACCGAGAATGATGTTGAAAGCCCGGCTGCAACCTATTATGTAAAATACGAAGCGTCAAATACATTACATTATTTGGAATCGGTCTGCGTTACGACGGAAAAGGGTACGCAGAATTTCTCGGTAAGAAATAAAAGTTGGACGCAGACTTTTGGCCCGGTTTCTAAAGGGTTTAGGGCTTCTATTTCCGTAGGCGTGAGTGGCGGATATACTACCCTTCAGATTTATGTCTCAAAAAATAACGGCCCGTTTGTTTATAAAGGATCGTCTTCGTATGTGATAGACTTTTGATAGCGGCCAGGCGGATCTGTTGATTCTGTCTTCTGGTATGGTTCTTGCTTTCATAGCCGTAACAAACCTTATGTGCTATGAAAAAAACAGTCATTATCGTCTTGGGGCTGCTGCTTGCCGCAACGGCCTTCACCGTGATCGGACAGAAGAAGATCCTGTCGCCCAAAGAGGAGCGCCGCGAGGTGCGCGAGAAACGCCGTGCGGAACGCATCGCCAACTACGAGAAGTTCATGGACTCGCTCGTGCTGTCGCGCAACTTCCAGTTCAATCCCTCGACCATGCAGCGTCAGCCGGCAGGTCCCATGCGTCAGATCATGAACCCCGCGTTCAACGTCGGCGTCTGGGACGGCACGATCGACATCTGCCTGCCCTATATCAAGGGATATGTGCCGCCTTATTACGTGACGGTCATCAACTATACGGTGCCCGACGTGCAGGGCTACACCACCGAGCAGACCCACGAAGGATGGATGGTGACCTTCTCGACATCGTTGTTCTCGGCTTCGACCTACACCTTCACCTTCGAGATATTCTCCCGTACGGGAGGCGCCAACCTCACGATCACCAATCCGTGGTACAGCCCCGTGCAGTATTCGGGTTCGATTTCGCAGTTGTATTGACCCGCCGTTTTCGGCCGGATTGAGAAAGGGTGCCCGCAGGCACCCTTTGTCGTTCGTGCGGGCTCTCGCAGCCTATTTTTTGCAGATCAGCGCCACGGCGGAGACGGAGATGCCCTCCTCCCGTCCCTCGAAGCCCAGTTGCTCCGTGGTCGTGGCTTTGACCGACACCCGGTCGCCGTCTACGCCCATCGCTTCGGCCATCGCGGCGCGCATGGCGTCGATATGCGGCCTCAGTTTAGGCCGCTGCGCGCGGATCGTGCAGTCCGCGTTTCCGATCTCGTAGCCTTTTTCGCGCAGCAGCGCCGCGACCTTCCGCAACAGGATCTTCGAGTCGATTCCTTTGAACTCGTCCGACGTGTCGGGGAAGTGCATCCCGATGTCGCCCAGCGCTGCAGCCCCCAGCAGGGCGTCGCACAGGGCGTGGATCACCACGTCGCCGTCCGAATGGGCGACGCACCCCTTCGTGTGGGCGATCTCGACGCCGCCGAGCACCAGCGGCAGACCCTCGGCCAGGGCGTGTACGTCGTATCCGTGTCCTATTCTGAAATCCATCGGTTTCCGTATTTTATATTGCCAAAGTTACGGATTTTTCCTAACTTTGCAAAAACGCAAATACCTATGTCAGAAATTACCTCGCTGGAGCCCCGCCTCGTGTGGGAGCAGTTCGACGCCATCACGCGCGTTCCGCGTCCTTCGAAAAAGGAGGGCAAAATCATCGACTTTCTGGTCGGTTTCGCCAAAAAACACAATATCGAGTATAAAAAGGATGCCGTCGGCAATGTCGTGATGCGCAAGCCCGCGACGCCGGGCTTCGAAGGACGCCCTGCGGTGATCCTCCAGTCGCATATGGACATGGTCTGCGAGAAGAATTCCGACGTGGAGTTCGATTTCGACAACGATCCCATCCGCACGCGCATCGACGGCGGGTGGGTCCGGGCCGAGGGCACGACGCTGGGCGCCGACTGCGGTATCGGCATGGCCGCTGCGCTGGCCGTGCTGCTCGACGAATCGGTGGAGCACGGACCTCTCGAAGCGCTGTTCACCGTCGATGAGGAGACGGGTCTCACGGGCGCGTTCGAGCTGGGCGAGGGGATGCTCACGGGCAAATACCTCCTCAATCTCGATTCGGAGGACGAGGGCGAGATCTTCATCGGCTGTGCGGGCGGCATCGACACCATCGCCACGTTCCACTGCACGATGGAGCCTGCTCCGAAGAATTACGCCTTCTTCCGCGTTGACGTTTCGGATTTGCAGGGAGGGCACTCGGGCGACGACATCGACAAGGGCCGCGTCAACTCGAACAAGACCGTGGCGCGCCTGCTGTGGGACGGCATGCAGTCGTGCGAACTGAAACTGAGCTACTTCAACGGCGGAAACCTCCGCAACGCCATTCCCCGTGAAGCCTACGCCATTTTCGGCGTGCCGGAGCGGCTCAAAGGCGAGTTCGTCAAACGCTATAATTTGTTCGCCGCCGACCTGAAGGCCGAATTCCAATTCCGCGAACCCGATTTCCGCATCACGCTCAACGAGATGCCGCAGGTCGAGGAGGTGCTCGACGCGCGGACGCAGTTCGCGCTGGTCTACTCGATCGTGGGCGTGCCCAACGGCGTCATCGCCATGTCGTTCGCCGTTCCGGGGCTGGTCGAAACCTCCACGAACCTCGCATCGGTGAAGTTCGCCGACGGCAACCGTATCGTCGTCACCTCGTCGCAACGGTCGTCGGTCGAGAGTGCCAAGACCTATGTGATGCAGATGGTTGAGTCGGTCTTCGCGCTGGCGGGCGCCGACGTGGCCCATTCCGACGGCTATCCCGGCTGGGCTCCCAATCCGCAGTCGCGGCTGCTGGAGGTCACGGTCGATGCCTATGAACGGCTGTTCGGAACCGAACCCAAAGTCCGTGCGATCCATGCCGGACTGGAATGCGGCCTGTTCCTCGAAAAATACCCCGACCTGGAGATGGTTTCCTTCGGCCCGACGCTCCGCGGCGTGCATTCGCCCGACGAACGGCTGGAGATCGCCACGGTCCCCAAGTTCTGGAATCTGCTGTGCGAAACGCTGAAAAGTCTGTAACCGCCGCTTCATTTTTTGCAATGGGGTGTTTCCCGACACGGACCGGATGGTTGTTGACTGCGTTTTTCAGCGTGGTCGTATCGTCGATTTCCCCCCCCCTCTGCGCTGCGCTGAACATCTATGACTACCGGTTCCACACCATGCCCGAAACCTCCTATTACGGAGGTATTCACAGCATCGCCAAGGACAGTATAGGACGGATCTGGTTCAGCGGATACGATGCGCTGTTCATGTATAACGGCAGTGCGTTCGTCCGGATGGACGATTTGGTCACGAGCCTCTCGCCGAGTTCCTATTGGAATTACGGACAGGTGGTCACGGACCGCCGCGGCGGTCTGTACGTCGGAACCAACCACGGACTGCTGCGTTTCGACTACGGCTCCCGGAGCTTCGAATCCGTACTGGACGGAAACATCGGTTCGGTCATGGTCAACGGCGACGGTACGGTGTGGCTGATCCGCAACAACGACATCGAATCGTTCGATCCGGAGCGTTTGCCCGAGGTGGTGCGTTACGAGCGGCCTCCGGACTGCTCGGTTTCGTCTTTGGCGCTGATATGCACCCGCGAATACGTTTATGCCGCGACGAAGGGAAACCTCTACCGGCTCAACCGCGAGACCGGACAGTACACGTTTTTCACGACCGTGGGCGGCGACGGCTGCGTGATCCGCGATGTCGTGGAGTGCGGCGGGTCGGTCTATGTCCTTACGCTCATGGACGGCCTGTACGAATGCGACGGGGACGGCCGTGTCACGCAGTATTTCAAGCTGCCGGTCGAATACGAAAAATCCGCCGGAGCCAAGGAGCTGTTTCTCGATGCGTCGGGCGTTATCTGGGTGGCCACGCAGTCGGGGCTTCTCCTCCTGGACCCTGCGACCGGCAGTACGCACCTCCTGCGTTCGAACCTCCATTATCCCTATTCGCTGCCCAACAATTCGGTGTGGTCTATCTTTCCCGATCCCGACGGCGGAGTATGGGTCGGCACCTACGGGGGCAAACTGGCCTACATGACGCTGGCGGACAACGGCGTGAACTATTTCAAGGCCACGCCGGGCGGGCTGAACCATCCCATCGTCAGCTGTTTCGAGGAGGACGACGCGGGCAACCTGTGGATCGGTACGGAGGGCGGAGGTCTGAACTACTGGGACCGGAAGAACGACCGCTTCGTCTACTATACGCAGGAGAGCCGCAGCGGCATTACGTCGAACATGATCAAGCGGCTGCGCTACGACGGGGACGGAAGGCTGCTGATTTCGGCTTTCAACGGCGGCATCAAGTCGTTCGACGCGCGGCAGGGGCGTTTTTCCGACCTGCGCATGTATTATCCGGCCTCGCCGCAGCCGCTGAGCGTTTACGATTTTTTGCAGGAGGGCGATTCGGGAATCTGGCTGACGAATCCCGATGCTGCGTTGATGTACGGAGATGCCGGGAGCGGCATCGTCGGGGCCGTGCACCTGACGGACGACCGCGGAAACGAGGTCCGGCCGCACGTCGAAACGCTCTTCCACGATGGACAGGGCCGTCTGTGGTTGGTGACGCACAACGGAGCGTATGTCGTGGATGCCGCTTCGCGGCGGATTTTGGCGCATTATTACCTCGACGACGCTCCCTATTCGGAGAACAACCTCTGTTCGTATTGCGTCACGTCCGGTTCCGAAATCTGGTTCGGGACGCGCGGCGGGGGAGTCAACCTGCTGAGCCGCGACGGGGAGTATGCGAATTTCAAGGACCGGACCGGCGAGGGGCTGTCGGGAAAGACGGTTTTCGGCATTCTGGAAGACACGGTTTCGAAAAACGTCTGGTTCAGCACCAACAGCGGACTCTATTATTACGACTATGTGAGCCGGATGATCCGCAAGTCGCAGATCGACAGCCCGAACCTTTGCGGGGCCTACTACGTGCGGGCCTGCTATAAGACTTCGCGCGGGGAGATGCTCTTCGGGGGAACCGACGGATTTATCCTGTTCAATCCGGGAAAGATCGGGCACAACGAGCAGAAACCGAAGGTTTTTTTCACCGACCTGCTGATCAACAGCGAACCCGTGAGGCCCGGTGCCAAAGACTCGCCCCTGCGGAGGTCCATAACCACGATGGCCTGCGACGGGGACGACGGCAGCGCCATCGAACTGTCGCACCGGCAGTCGAATCTCGAAATCTGCTTTTCGGCGAACAGCTACCTGGACGCCGGGAAAAATCAGTATGCCTACCGGATGCTGGGGCTTTCCGAACGCTGGTCCCTGCTCCCGCGGGGTCAGAAAGCGGTGCAGTTCTTCAACCTGCCCGCCGGGAGTTATGTCTTCGAGGTCAAGGCCGCCAATAACGACGGATTGTGGGGCGACGAGGTTTCCTCCCTGCGCTTCGAGGTGAGCCCCTCGCCCTTTCTTTCCCGCTGGGCCTATGCCGTTTACGCGATGCTCCTGCTGGCTGTCGCCAACTTTATCTGGCGCTATTTCACCGACAAGAAGATCTTCCAACAGCGGCTCGAACTGGAACGGATCAAGGAGCAGAACATGAAAGAACTGACCCAGGCCCGGATCAATTTCTTCACGAACATCTCCCACGACCTCAAAACACCGCTTACGCTGGTCATCGATCCGCTGAAACAGCTGAAACAGCATTTGCCCGGGGACGCCCCGTGCAACGACTATGTCCGCCTGATCGAAAAGAACGTGGGGCGTATCCAGCGAATGATCAGCCAGCTGCTTCAATTCCGGGAGATCGAGAGCCAGAAAATGACCCTGAACCGGCAGCCGGGCGACTTGATCCGATTTATCGACAGCATTTTTTCGTTGTTCGAGTTCTATGCCAGCAAAAAGGGCATCGAAACCGATTTCAGTTCCCGGTACGAGAGTTTCTACACCAGTTTCGACCACGACGTGATCGAGAAGATCTTCACCAACCTGTTCTCCAACGCGATCAAATACACCTCTGAAAACGGCTACGTAGGGGTGAAGATCGGCCGGGCTCCCCGGGAGCGGTGGCCGAAAGGGGCGGAGCCGGTCGCCGATACCGAATACCTTTCGTTTACGGTCACCAATACCGGGGCGGAGATTCCCGAGGACAAGAAGGATATTATTTTCGAATCGTTCAACCGCCTCTCCGCGCGCCGTCCCGAGTTCGAGAGCAGCACCGGCCTGGGCCTCGCCATCGTCCGGGAGCTGGTCGGCAACCTGGCGGGGAGCATAACCCTGCATTCGGGAAATTCGAAGGTCGCTTTCACGGTGGTGCTTCCTTTCTCGCGGAGCGCCGAAAAGACCAACAGCGCCGCCGAATCGTACGACTACACGGTTTCCGAGATCGACAACCTGCTGAAAGAGTCCGATGCGGCGGACCGGAGCGACCGGCGGGTCCGCAAGGCATACGACATCGTGGTCATCGAGGACGATCCGGACCTGAGAAGCTACCTGGAACGGCGGCTGTCGGAATATTATAATGTATATACGGCGGACGACGGCCGGGAAGGCATTGCCAAGGTGGAGAAGATCTATCCCCAGATGGTCATCACCGACCTGATGATGCCGGAAGCCGACGGTTTCGATGTCTGCCGTTCCCTGCGGTCGAACATCAAGACCAGCCATATTCCGGTCATCATGCTGTCGGGGCAGGGCAAAGACGCCGACAACAAGATCAAGGCGCTGGAGTGCGGCGCCAGCGTGTTCATCGACAAGCCCTTCGACATGGATTACCTGCTCGGGCAGGTGGCCAACCTCATCAAGACTCAGAACGAGCTGAAACAGCGTTACAGCCGGAAATACATCGCCGAACCCTCGAAGATCACGATCTCCTCCGTGGACGAAGAACTGCTGAAAAAGGCGATGAACTACATCGAGCGGAACATCGACAACAACGACTACGACGTGGAGTCGTTCGTGTCGGACATGGCCATCGGGCGGACGCTCCTCTACCAGAAGCTGAACGACATTACGGGCATGTCGATCAAGGAGTTCATCATGGACATACGGCTGAAACGCGCCGCCCAGCTGCTCCGGGAGTCCGACCTGACGATTTCCGAGATTTCGATCATGACGGGCTTCGCCAATCCGAAATATTTCAGCATCTGCTTCAAGCGCCACTTCGAGCTGACCCCTTCCGAATTCAAGAAAAAGGTGTAACGTCTGCCGGCCGGCCGCGCCGTTTCCGCCCTGCGCGACAAGGGGGGAGGCCGTGTTCGGCCGGGAATGGTTCCATTTTGTGCGATTCGTACAAAATGGAACCATTTCTGAATAAATGGCTACCATGTTATGAACTCATTTTCTGGATATTTGCATTGCCGGGAGCTGAAACGGACTCTCCGGAAAAACTAACCGAAAATGCGAATTAAAACCGAATGCTTATGGGAAAATGACCTGAAAACCGCCCAGGGACGACCGGGTTCTCCTGCCGTCCGCACAATCTTTTGAAGATGCAATTTTAACCCAAACGGAACCTTTTATGATAAGAATGTACAAAATGCTTAAAGGCACTCTGGCGATGACCGTTTTGCTGCTGTTGTCGGCCGGACCTTTGTTTGCACAGAATGCGATTAACGTGACCGGAAAGGTCACCGATGAAAACGGAGCGCCCCTGGCGGGTGTCGTCGTACTCGTAAAGGACGGCGGGAACAACAATGCCACCGTCACCAATATGCAGGGTGTTTATGAGATCAAGGCCCCCGCGGCCTCGACGCTGGTTTTCTCGTGCCTGGGTTATTCCAGCCGGGAGATCGGGATCGGCACGTCCAACGTCGTGGACGTGAAGATGGCGCAGGATGCGCAGTCCCTCGACGAAGTGGTCGTCGTGGGTTACGGTACGCAGAAGAAGAAGGACCTCACGGGAGGTCTTGCCGTGGTCGGCAAACAGACGCTGGAGATGGTTTCGACCAACAACCTGATGGACCGTCTGGTCGGACAGGTCGCCGGTCTGAACATCACCACCGGCAACGAGGCTCCGGGCAGCAACCAGACGCTGCTGATCCGCGGCCAGAACTCGCTGACGGCCAGCAATGACCCGCTGATCATCCTGGACGGCATTCCCTATTCGGGCGGCCTGGCCGACCTCGATCCGAACATCATCGAGAGCCTGTCGGTGCTGAAAGACGCTTCGGCGGTTGCGATCTACGGTTCACGCGGATCGAACGGCGTCATCCTGATCCAGACCAAGCGCGGATCGAAAGGCAGTTTCCATGTGACCTACAAGACGAAACTCTCCGTCGCCGAACCGATGCAGCGCATCGAGACGATGGGTCCCAACGAGTTCATCCGTTTCAAGCAGGACATGGGCCGACTCAAAAACAATTACAGCGGCGAGCAGCTCGATCCGCTGGTGGGTTCGATCATCAGCGCCAGCGAGAAGGTCAACTACGCCAAAGGCGTCACCAACGACTGGCAGGACTATGTTTTCCGCACGGTCTTCACGATGGACCACCAGCTGAGCTTCCAGGGCGGCAGCGAAAAGACGACCTACATGGCCGCCGTTTCCTACCTGGACAATCCCGGCGTCGTCTACAACTCGAATTATCAGCGTACGACCGTTTACGCCAGCATCAACCAGACGATGAACGACTGGTTGTCGGTGGGCCTCACCACGCAGTTCGTCAACCGCGAGAGCGGCGGTGCGACGCCGAACCTCGAACACGCCATCAAGCAGAGCCCGTGGGGCATCTATAAGGACGAGACGGGCGGCTATTACGAGGAGCCGATGGACTATTCGAACCTGCCCAACCCGATGAAGGATGTCAACGCCGATCAGAAACGCACGGGCCGCAACTTCATGGCCAACGGTTTTCTCGACATCAAACTTCCCGTCGAGGGGCTCTCGTTCCGCTCGCAGTTCGGCTACAACTACCGCAGCCAGCTGAACGGCACCTACTACGGCCGCAACACCGTGACCGGTAAGAAGGTGGACGGTCGTGCCGAACTGGATAACAACCACACGACGGACTGGACGTGGGAAAACGTGCTGAAATTCGACCGCAATTTCAAAAAGCACCACATCGACTTCACGGGATTGTTCTCCATGCAGGAAACCCAGTATACGGGCGCTTCGCAGAGCGGCGAAGGCTTCGTGAACGACGATTCGAGCTTCTACCGGATGGACGGCGCCGAAAACAAGATCACTATCGGTTCGTCCTATTGGAAGGAGAATTTCGTTTCGGGCATGTTCCGCGTGAACTACGGATTCGACAGCAAGTATCTGCTGACGCTGACCGGACGCGCCGACTCGTTCTCGGGATTCGCCGAAAATCACAAATGGGCCTTCTTCCCTTCGGCCGCCGTAGCCTGGCATCTGGGCGAAGAGAGTTTCATCAAGGACAACGCTTCGTGGATCGACATGCTGAAAATCCGCTTGTCGTACGGCGCTAACGGCAACAACGCCATTTCGCGCTACCAGTCGCTCGACCGTCTTTACGCAACCAACGGCGTCAAGTACATTTGGGGCGACGGCGGCAGCGCCGCCAACTCGGCCTATCTGCCGAGCGATGGCATCGGCAACCCCGACCTGAAGTGGGAGACGACCTATACGGCCAACCTCGGTATCGACTTCCAGTTTTTCAACGGACGCTTGGGCGGTACGATCGACATGTATCTTTCCAATACGCACGATCTGCTGATGTCGCGCTCTGTGCCTATCATGAACGGTTACAGCAAGATTCTCTACAACGTCGGACAAACCCGCAACAAGGGTATCGAGTTGACGCTCCATTCGCAGAATATCCGCAAGACGAATTTCCGCTGGGAGACCGATTTCACCTTCTCGCTCAACCGCGACGAGATCGTCGAACTGCGCGGCGACGGCAACGACGACATCAACAACAAGTGGTTCATCGGCAAGCCGCTGTCGGTCTACTACGACTGGAACATGATCGGCATCTGGCAGCAGGGCGACGAGTTCACCTTCACCGACAAGGACGGCAAGGAGGTGGCTCATCAGACGGGAGCCACGCCCGGCGCCGCCAAATTGGAGGATGTTGACGGCAACGGCGTTATCGACTCCAATGACCGGAAAGTCATCGGAAGCAAACAGCCGAGTTTCACGATGTCGATGGGTAACCGTTTTACCTACAAGGATTTCTACTTCTCGTTCCTGTTCAACGGCGTCTTCGGCAAATGGATGACCGACAACGTGGCCAACATCGGTTCGTATACGTTCGGTTCGGGCAACTACATCCACGGCGTGAGATACTGGACGCCGGAGACTCCCGATGCGGAGGTCGTTTCGCCGGGCTACCAGGCCTCTTTCGACCACGGCTACTACAAGAAGCTCAATTACGTGCAGCTGCGCAACATCACGCTGGGATACCGCGTCAACCAGAAATTCGTCCGCAAGATCGGCCTGAGCGCCATCGATGTCAATTTCAGCGTGAACAACGTGTGCGCCTTCTCTAACATGCGGCAGATGCTGAACTACGACAACACCTGGTTCGCATCGTTCCCGACCGCCCGTTCCTATGTGTTGGGATTATCCTTAACCTTTTAAGTAAGAACTGATTATGAAAACGATGAATTATATCAAACTCAGCGCCGCATGCTCGGTTCTGGCAATCGTTGCGGGTTGTACCTCCTTTCTGGAAGAGGATTTGAAAAGTTCGTTGGCTCCCGACAACACCTATACCAGTTCGCTGGGCTTCGAGGTCGGCTCCACGGGACTCTATGCCATTGCCCGTTCGGAGTACAACACTTGGGGCGAGCAGGGTGCCTTCATGCACAACGGTGCCTGCGCCTACGAAGTGTTGCAGATTTCGACCGATCTCTGCCGGATGGGCACCGTCCGCGACGGTTCGCTCGTTCCGTTCGCCGAGCTGACGCTCAATCCCTCGACGCTTTTCGTCGGATCGTACTGGAACTGGGCCTATAACCTGATCGGTTCGGCCAACGAGCTGCTGATCTATTCCGAGAAGAACGACAACTGGGATTATCCGACCGACAAACAGCTCTATCAGGCCGAGGCGCGGTTCTTCCGTGCATACGCCTATCGCACGCTGGTCTATCTCTACGGCGACGTGCCCTGGGTCGAGACCATCCAGAAACCCTTCCTGCTTTCGTTCTCGCGGGACCCCAAGATCGAGGTGCTGGGACACATCATCGACGACCTGAAATTCGCCAAGGAGCATCTTCCCGAAGATCCCGATGCAGTGAAGGAGGGCAAGCTCACGACGTGGGCCGCACGCCACCTGCTGAGCGAAATGTACCTGCTGCGCGGCGCTGAGGGCGATTACAAGCTGGCCGAGGAGAATGCCCAGGAGGTGATCGACAGCAAGCATTACAGCCTGGTGAAGAGCCGTTACGGTGCCGACAAGAGCAAGCCCGGCGACTATTTCAGCGATATGTTCCTCGAAAACAACCAGAACCGTTCGGCCGGCAATACCGAGAGCATTTGGGTCATGCAGTTCCAGTACAACACCGTCGGCGGCGGCACGAACTCCGATGATTGGACCCGCCGCGCCTGGAATCCCCAGTACCATGCCATCGACGGTTTTACGCTGGCCGATTCGCTCGGCGGCCGCGGCCTGGCGCAGATCTATCCGCTGAAGTGGTGGATCGGCGTCAAGGGCACGAACGCCACGATCGACGGCGAGACGATTAAGGAAGTAGATGCGAATGGCAATATCATTTCCTCTAAACCAATCTCTTCTGATGGTATCTTCGACGACGGCGACATCCGCAATTCGGAGTACAACATCAAACGCAACTGGTACTACAACAACCCGCTGACGCCCAACAAACTCGGCCAGAAATGCCCCATCGACGACAAATCGTGGTCGCAGGCCCAGCTTTTCCCGGCGCTGAAAAAGTTCTTTTTCGGAAAAGAGGAGAATTTGCAGCTCACCGGTTCGTACAAGGACCGCACGAAATTCCGCCTGGCTGAAACCTATTTGCTGCTGGCCGAAGCCTACCTGCGTCAGAACATGCCCGACAAGGCTGCCGATGCCGTGAACGAGGTGCGCCGCCGTGCCAAGGTGGCCGACGTTTCCGACGACGAGATGACGATGGACTACCTGCTCGACGAGCGTATCCGCGAATTGTACGGCGAGGAGAGCCGCCGCTTTACGCTGGTGCGCACGGGCAAACTGATCGAGCGTGTGAAGAAGTACAATCCTGAGGCGCGCGACCTCATCCAGGATTTTCATGTGCTGTGGCCCATTCCGCAGGCTGTCCGCGACGCCAACACCGGAGAATTCCCGCAGAACCCCGGTTACGAAGGCTACGAGGGCTGATGACCGGTCCGACCGGTTTTCGGCCCCGCCTCCGGGCGAACAAGAAAAGCAATGTGTCCGGACGCTTCCGGACCCTATCAGCAAACACGAAAAAAACAGCTATGAAAAAGATGAAATTTGCATGTAACATATCGCTGCTGACCCTTGTGGCACTCGGCCAGTGGGCTTGTGCGTGGGACCCGTACGAGCATGACAGCGACCCGGTCAGGGAGACCCTCGAACTGACCGCCTCCGCCTCCCAGATCGCTCTGGACGAAAACGACCTGACGGCTACGGTCCTCACTTTCGACTGGACGCCGGCGCGTCCGATGTCCGACGAGTATCTGGTCTCCTACAAGACCAAACTGGACCTGCTGACCAACAACTTCGGTTCGGCCACGACCATCGAGACGAGCGAGGACGACGGAATATTCAGCCGGAGCTACACCTCCGAGCAGCTCAACAACTGGGCCAACGAGCGCTGGAAAGTGCCCGTGAACAAGACCTTTACGCTGGCGTTCCGCGTCATCGCGGAGTATGCGGGCGGTCCCACTTATGAAATGCCCGAGGTGCGGACCGTCGAGGTGACCGTAACCCCGATCAAGATCGATGTCTTCGACGCCGACAAGGTGTCGCTCTCCGGTACGGCTCTCAGCAGCGTCACGGAGATCGAAAAGACGGTCGAGAATGCGAACCTCTATGCGTGGTACGGCGCGCTGAGCATCGGCGAGCTCCAAATCCCCGTCGAATTGGAGGGTCAGACCTATTATATCGTTCCGAGCGATGGCAACGGTGCGCTCCGCGACGGCGAACTCGTTGACGTGAAGATGCAGGACGATCCCGTTTCGTGGACCATTCCGGCCGCCGGCAACTACCGTCTGCTGATCGACATGGAGAACAAGCAGGTGCGCATCTATTCGCCGGCGACCGACCTGAAACCGCTTTCCGTGACGTTCCGTCCGAGCGGTGCCGAGGCCAATCCCGAGACGACGATCGAGGTGCTCGACCTCTGGGCCTACGGAGCCGGTACGGGTTGGGGCGTCCGCAAACTCAACCTGAAACAGAGCCTTGCCGATCCTCAGGTGCTGATCTACGATGCCGAGGAGCATAACGGCACCAAATTGTCCAGCGGCATGAAGTTCTGCGTGGCCCAGAATTTCACGGTCGGCGGTGTGGACTACAACCAGAACAACGCTTACTGCTTCACCAATCCGCTGACGGCTGACGGCAAACGCCAGAACCTCACGCTGGTGCTCGATAAGGAGAGCGAACTGCACGGCGGCGCCGACGGCGAGACGCGTAACTCGTATTACACGATTCCCGCTTCCGACCTGCTGATCTTCGATCTGCGGCACAATACGATCCTTGCGCGGAACAAATAGGACCGCGGCATCTGAAACAGCGCCGTATCGGACTGGATACTGGGTTCCGGCCGACAGAACGATACGGCGCTGTTTTTCCGACATGTTGTCCATCAATTCAAAAACGATATGACTGCTATGAAAAATCTGATGACGGCCTGCCTTTTGGCCGCGTTTCTGTGCTCCGCCTCCTGCGGATGTTCGAAAGACAGCGGCGGAGGGGAGGATGACGGCGGCAAGATCGCCGGCGTGACCGTGAAACCCGCATACAACAAATCGCAGGTGCTGCACAATCCGCTGAACGGCTGGGTGATGTATGTGAGTGCCGACTACGATCCTTCGTATTTCGACAAGGAGATCTACGTGCCTCTGCTGGGCAAGAACGTGAAGGTGGCGGACTATGCCTCCGCCTGCTACATTCGCACGAAATGGTCCGTGCTGAATCCCGCCGACGGCGAGTATGCCTGGAAGAATCCCGATTCGAAGATTTACAAGCTGATTCAGGCGGCCCGCGAACGGAAACTTCCCATTGCGTTCCGCGTCGTGGTGGACGGCCGCGATCAGGGAGCGAACACGCCCCAGTTCGTTTACGACGCCGGGGCCGAATATGCGATGTCGGAGCCGAAGTACCCCGACCGCAAGACTCCTATGCCGCAGGACCCGGTTTTCCAGCGTTACTACGAGAAGTTCGTCGAGGCTTTCGCCGCGGAATTCAACGATCCGGAGAACACCTCGTTCATCGACGGCTACGGCCTCGGGAAATGGGGCGAGGGTCACAGCGTGGCCTACAACAAGGACGACGTGTCGGCCGTTGACGCGAATACGGAGACGGTCAAGCGCGAGGTGCTCGACTGGATCACGAAGCTCTATGCCAAGTATTTCACGCAGGTTCCCCTCGTTATCAACTACCACCGCGTGCTGGGACATCCCACGAGCGAGGGCACGGCCAATCCGAACAGCGAGAGTTTGGTCGCCTTGTCCGTGGCCAACGGCTATTGCCTGCGTCACGACGCCTTCGGCATGAACAACGCCAGCTGGGGTTACAGCACCTGGGAGAAGGCCATCGCCGCGCAGTGGCGCTATAAGGTTCCCATCATCATGGAGGGCGGTTACATCGTCAGCAGCCACAGCTATTGGAACGATCCGGCGGGCTATCGCCAGGGCCATCCCGAAGATGTCCGCCAGGGTGAATTCGACTCTTCGGCCGAGGCGCACGTCAATATGATGGACTTCCGCGTGGGGCAGGAGACCGAGTCGTGGTTCGGCGACGCTTTCAACCTCGTGCAGCGTTTTGTTTCCGAGGGCGGTTACCGCCTTTATCCCGACCAGGTGACCCTTCCCGACCAGGTGAATGCCGGCAGCCGCGTCAAGGTCGCTTCGCGCTGGCGCAACATGGGTTGGGGCTATTTTCCGAACAACCTTCCGCAGTGGAACTACAAATACAAGGTGGCCTATGCGCTGCTCGATGCTTCGGGCAAGGCGCAGCGGGTCTTCGTTGACGGGGAGTGCGAGCCTTCGACGTGGGTCGAGAGCAAACCTTTCTCCTATACGTTCGAGACGCCTGCCGTCGATCTCCCCGCCGGAAAATATACGTGGGGCATCGCCATCGTCGATACGACGAAGGAGAACGTTCCGGCCATCGAACTGGCGGTGAACGACGAAAAGACCGCCGAAGGTTGGGTCAAACTGCTCGACGTTCAGATCCATTAGTGTCGGGTAAGTTATGAAACGGGTTGTTTTGCTTGCCGCCGCATTGCTGCTCTCCTCGACGACGGCTTTCGGGACCGGCGTTTGGGTCGAGGCCGAGAGTTTCCGCGACAAGGGCGGCTGGTCCGTCGATCAGCAGTTCATGGATCTGATGGGATCGCCGTATCTCATCGCACACGGCATGGGCAAACCCGTGGCGGACGCCGTTACGACCGTCGAATTCCCCGAATCCGGGACTTATCACGCCTACGTGCGGACGTTCAACTGGGTCGCTCCCTGGTACGACGGCGAGGGCCCCGGGAGATTCTCCCTCCGGGTGGGGAAACGGACGCTGCCCGAGGTGCTGGGAAACCGGGGCCGGGAGTGGATGTGGCAGTATGCCGGACGGGTCGCTGTCCGGAAGGGTCCGGTCGAAGTTTCGCTGACCGACCTTTCCGGCTTCGACGGCCGCTGCGACGCCGTCTATTTCACCCGGGATCAGGGGGATGTGCCTCCTGCCGATTCCGGGGAGCTGGCGGCTTTCCGCCGCAGGATGCTGCATATTCCCGATACGCCGCAGCGCGTGGAGTCGTTCGATTTCGTCGTGGTGGGCGGAGGCATCGCTGGGATGTGTGCCGCGGTGTCGGCTTCGCGGCTGGGATGCCGGGTCGCGCTGGTCAACGACCGTCCGGTGCTGGGCGGCAACAACAGCTCCGAAGTCCGCGTACATCTGGGCGGTGTCATCGAGGTCGGCCCGAACAAGGGGCTCGGGCGCATGATCCGCGAATTCGGCCACTCGCGCGGCGGCAACGCCCAGCCGGCCGGGAATTACGAGGATGCGAAAAAGGAGGAGTTCATCGCTGCCGAAAAGAACGTCGCCCTGTTCGCCGGCTGTCGGGCCGTCGCCGTGAACACGACCGGCGGCCGGATCGCTTCGGTGGTCGTCCGCCACATCGAAACCGGGGAGGAAACGCTTCTCGAAGCGCCGCTTTTCGCCGACTGTACGGGCGACGGCACGGTCGGGTTTCTGGCCGGGGCCGATTTCCGGATGGGCCGCGAGAGCCGGGACGAATTCGGCGAGGAGCTGGCCCCTGCGGCCGCCGACAGGATGACGATGGGTTCGTCGGTGCAGTGGTACTCGGTCGATGCGGGTAAAAGGACGGATTTTCCGGTGTTCAGCTATGGTCTGAGGTTCGACGAAACGAACTGCGAGAAGGTGACGATGGGCGAGTGGAAATGGGAAACCGGCATGAATCTCGACCAGATCGCCGATTTCGAACGCATCCGCGACTATGGTCTGCTGGTGGTTTATTCGAATTGGAGTTTCCTGAAAAACGGACTCCGTGACAACGGCGAATTCCGCAACCGCGAACTGGGCTGGGTGGCCTACGTCGCCGGCAAACGCGAATCGCGCAGGCTGCTGGGCGACTACGTGCTGAAACAGGACGACATCGACAAACACGTCTTCCACGAAGACGCCTCTTTCGCCACGACCTGGGACCTCGACCTGCATTTCCCCGACTCGCTCAATTCCGTGCGCTTCCCGGGCCGGGAGTTCAAGGCGGCCACGAAGCACGTCCATATCTATCCCTATGCCGTGCCTTACCGGTGCCTCTATTCCCGCAACGTGGACAATCTGTTCATGGCCGGGAGAAATATCAGCGTGACGCACGTGGCGCTGGGCTCCGTGCGCGTGATGCGCACGACGGGCATGATGGGCGAAGTGGTCGGCATGGCGGCTTCGCTGTGCCGGAAATACGGAACCTCGCCCCGCGGGGTCTATCAGCGGCATCTGGACGAACTGCGGTCGCTGATGCGCGAAGGCGTCGGCAGGAAGGACGTTCCCGACAACCAGCGATTCAACCAGGGAGCTTCGCTGAAGGCTCCCCGCGCATTGCGCAACGATTGAAAACGACGACGAAACGGATTTTTCAGAAACGATGAAACACACATTCCCGATACTTGCCGCGGCGCTGTTGTGCGGCGCCTGTGCATTTGCGCAGGACGATTGTTACAGCCGTCTGCGAAACGATACCCTGACGATCGGCAACTCCCGGATCGAGCGGAAATTCGTCTGGAACGGCGGAAACCTCGTGACGTACAGTCTGACCGACAAGTCGTCGGGGCAGGTGTGGCTGAACCGCACTCCGGCGCCCGATTTCGAGATTCCCGGCGATGCCGAAGCCTCTGCCGGAACGTATTCGTCGGCCCGGATCGGCGAGACCGGAATCCATCCGGAATACCTGGAAACGACCGTGGAATTTTCGCTGGGCGCGCTTGCCGTCCGGCGGGTCTACCGGATTTACGGGGATACTCCGGCCATTGCCTGCGACACCTACCTGAAAGGACGCGCCGCCGGAGCGCTTGCCGGCGACCGTGCCGCGAACCTCGGCGACCGGAAGAACATCGAGTCGAAAGAGGATATGCGTGCGCTCGGGAGTTCGAGCGTGCTCGACCGGTTCAATCCCGGCGGATTTCATTGGCAGACGCGGATCGTCGAGTTTCAGGACGTTACGGACTGGAACAACAACTTGGTCTTCGAGACCGACGTGATCCCTTACCGGAAGAACCACTACCGGGGCAATCTGCTGTTCGCCCGCAGCGGGGAGAACGACCGGGGCTTCTTTTTCCTGAAAGAGGCTCCCTGTTCGAACGTGCAGCCGGCCTATCAGGGTTACGATTTCACGGCCGAATTCGGGAATTTCACGGTTTCGGGGCTCGGTCTTACGGAGCGGGACCTCGACGGCGGGGAGTGGATGAGGGCCTACGGATGCGTCGTCGGCGTCTGGTCGGGCGGGGAGCTGGAGCAGCTGACCGCTTTGCGGAGCTATCAGAAACAGCTGCGGAAACAGCTTCCGGGGCGCGACGAGATGGTGATGATGAACACGTGGGGCGACCGCAGTCAGGATACGAAGGTCAACGAACGCTTTTGTCTGGAGGAGGTCCGGCGGGCCGCACGCCTCGGCATCACGCATTTTCAGATCGACGACGGCTGGCAGGTCGGCAAAAGCCCCAATTCGGCGGTGGCGAAAGGCTCGTTCCGGAACATCTGGGACAATCCCGACTATTGGAAACCCGATCCGGAGAAGTATCCGAACGGTCTGCATTCCGTCGTGGAATTGGGCCGGGAGCTGGGGGTGGAGATCTGCCTCTGGTTCAATCCGAGCGTGCAGGACGGCTATGCCGACTGGGAGAAGGACGCCCGGGCGATGATCGCCCTGCATGACGAATACGGCATCCGCACCTTCAAGATCGACGGACTTGCGATTCCCGACAAACGCGCCGAGGCCAACCTGCGGCGGTTGTTCGACCGGGTGCTGGCCGAAACGGACGGCAGGGTGGTGTTCAACCTCGATGCCACGGCCGGCCGCCGCGGAGGTTACCACATGTTCAACGAGTACGGCAACGTTTTCCTCGAAAACCGCTATACCGACTGGCAGAACTATTACCCTTACTGGACGCTGCGCAACCTGTGGATGCTGTCGAAATACGTCCCTGCCGAGCGGTTGCAGATCGAGTTCCTGAACAAGTGGCGCAATGCCGGAAAATATGCCGGCGACCGTTTCGCCCCGGCGAACTACGGTTTCGGATACCTTTTCGCCGTGACTATGGCCGGGCAACCGCTGGCCTGGATGGAGGCGGGAGGGCTTCCCGACGAGGCGCTGGCCCTCGGCCGGGAGATCGGACGTTACAAGGAGGTGCAGCACGATTTCCACAGCGGGGTGATCCTGCCCGTGGGCGACGAACCGTCGGGACGGTCGTGGACCGGATTCCAGTCGCTGAACGGCGACCGGGGCTATTTCATCTTCTTCCGCGAGCAGCATCCCGACCGGCGGACCCGTATCGGAACGTGGCTGCCGGAGGGGGCTACGGTGCGGCTGACGCCCGTGCTGGGCAGCGGGAAAGCCGCCGTGCGGAAGGCCGGCCGCCGCGGAGAGCTGGAAGTGGAACTGCCGTCGCCCGACGACTATGCGATGTACCGCTATGAGATAATCCGTAAACCGAAACCCTGAATTTACGAATCTGAAACGAACATGAAAACGCTGACAAAATTTGCAATAACGCTCGCCCTGTCGTTCCTCGCGGTGACGGGAGTTCGGGCGCAGGACCTTATCGCCAACGTTTACGGACGCGAGATGCAGTCGCTGAACGGGAAATGGGACGCCGTCGTCGATCTCTACGATCAGGGACGCAAGAACAAGATTTACCTGAACCGCAAACCCGAGGGAAAGACCGATTTTTACGAATATGCGTTCGAAAACGGGTTGCGGCTGGATGTTCCCTCGGACTGGAACTCCCAGACGCCCGAACTGAAATACTACGAAGGTACGGTCTGGTACGCCCGGCGGTTCGACGCTCCGCGGCAGGACGGACGGCGGCTGTTCCTCCATTTCGGGGCCGTAAGCTACCGTTGCCGGGTCTATCTCAACGGCGAGGAGATCGGGAGCCACGAGGGCGGTTTCACGCCCTTCCAAATCGAGGTGACCGGCAGACTGAAACCGGCGGATAATTTCCTCGCCGTGGAGGTGAACAACACGCGCACGCCCGATGCCATTCCGGCGATGGCTTTCGACTGGTGGAATTACGGCGGCATCACGCGCGACGTGTCGCTCGTCAGCGTTCCCGAAGCCTTCGTCGAGGATTATTTCATTCGTCTCGACAAGGATTCCGCCGACCGGATCAGCGCCGATGTCCGGTTGTCGGGGGCTCCTGCCGGGACCTCCGTGCTGGTCGAGATTCCCGAACTGAAAGTCCGGGAGACGGCTTCCGCCGACGAACGGGGTGCGGCGGCGCTTTCGTTCCGGGTGAAGAACCTGAAACGCTGGTCGCCCGAGGACCCGAAACTCTACCGGGTGATCGTTTCCGCGGGCCGCGACCGGGTCGAGGAGATGATCGGTTTCCGCAACGTGCGGGTCGAGGGCGAGGACATTTATCTCAACGGCGAGCCCGTGTTCCTCAAATCGGTCAGCTTCCACGAGGAGATACCGCAGCGCATGGGCCGCGCGTTCTCCGAGTCGGACGCCGTGACGCTGTTGTCCGAGGCCCGGGCGCTGGGCTGCAACATGATCCGCCTGGCCCACTACCCTCAGAACGAATATATCGTCCGTCTGGCCGAAAAGATGGGTTTCATGCTTTGGGAGGAGATTCCGGTCTGGCAGGGCATCGACTTCGCCAACGATGTCACCCGGCAGAAGGCGGGCCGCATGATCCGCGAGATGGTCGGGCGCGACAGAAACCGCTGCGCGCTGACCTTCTGGGGTGTGGCCAACGAGACGCAGCCGTCGGAACCCCGCAACGAATTTCTCCGCTACCTGATCTCCTGCTGCCGGGAGCTGGACGACACGCGGCTGATCGTCGCGGCTTTCGATCTGGTGCGGTTCGACCGCGACCGTCAGCTGTTCGTGATGGACGATCCGTTCATCGAGGCGCTGGATGTCGTGGCGGTCAACAAATACATGGGCTGGTACCATCCGTGGCCCGTCACGCCCGATCGGGCTGTGTGGGACGTTGCGCGGGGGAAACCGCTCATCATCTCCGAATTCGGCGGCGAGGCCCTTTACGGACAGCACGGCGCGGCCGATACGGCCAGTTCGTGGAGCGAAGAGTATCAGGAGGCCCTTTACCGGGACAACCTCCGCATGTTCGAGAACATTCCCAACCTGCGGGGCGTGTCGCCGTGGATTCTCTTCGATTTCCGTTCGCCGTTCCGGTTCCATCCCACGAATCAGGAGGGCTGGAACCGCAAGGGGCTGGTTTCGGACCGGGGATACCGCAAGAAAGCGTGGTATCTGATGAAAGCCTATTACGATAAACGCTAAAAATACAAGACGATGAAGAAGATATTGCTATGTATGGGGCTGTCCGCGCTGTTCGCGGGCTGCGGCGGCCGGGAAAAACCGCTGGCGGAGGTCGTGGACGAGGCGCTGGCCCGGGCCGAGCGGCAGGTGCTGCTGATGGCCGAAAAGTACAGCGGCCGCGAAGGCCGCCTGCCGCGCACGTGGGAGAACGGCGAGGATGTTTCGTCGGATTCGCGCTGGTGGTGCAGCGGATTTTTTCCGGGAACGTTGTGGTACGTGTATGAAAACAGCCGCGATCCGAGGGTTTTGGAATACGCCCGGATGTACACCGCGCGCGTCGAACGCGAAAAATATACGACCGACAACCACGACGTGGGATTCATGCTGTATTGCAGTTTCGGCAACGGACTGCGCCTCACCGGGGACAAGTCCTACGAAGAGGTGCTGCTCACCGGAGCCCGGTCGCTGGCGACGCGTTTCAAGCCGGAAGTGGGGCTGATCCGCTCGTGGGACCACAACCGCGACAAGTGGCAGTACCCGGTCATCATCGACAACATGATGAACCTCGAACTCCTGCTGTGGGCGGCCGGTTATTCGGGCGACGAGTCTTTCCGGAAGATGGCGGTTTCGCACGCCGACAAGACGATGGAATATCATTACCGCCCCGATTTCAGTTCGTGGCACGTGGTCTCCTACGACACGGTTTCGGGCAAACCCCATATCCGGCAGACCCATCAGGGCTTCTCCGACGATTCGGCATGGAGCCGCGGACAGGCGTGGGGACTCTACGGCTACACCTGCATGTTCCGTCTGACGGGGGAGGAACGTTATCTGCAACAGGCCCGCCGCATCGCGGTGTTCCTTCTGAACCATCCGAATATGCCGGCCGACGGGGTTCCCTACTGGGATTTCGATTCTTCGGAGATTCCCGACACGCCCCGCGACGCTTCGGCCGCGGCGATCATGGCTTCGGCGCTGATCGAACTGAGCGGTTTCGCAGAGGGCGCCGAGGCGGACGAATACATGGCTTTCGCCGAAAAGCAGATCCGCAGTCTGGCTTCGCCGGAATATACCGCACCGGAGGGGACCAACGGGGATTTCATTCTCATGCACTCCACGGGGGCCTATCCCTTCTCGTCCGAGGTGGACGTGCCGCTGACCTATGCGGACTATTATTACCTGGAGGCCCTCACCCGTCTCAAACGCAGATTGCAGTCATGAGACTCTTTCACAAATACGCGCTGTTGTTGTGTTGTCTGGGCGTGTCGGGCGTCCGGGCGCAGGAGCCGGCGATGAATTACGACGAATCGCGGGTTCCGGCCTACACGCTGCCCGATCCGCTGACGATGTCCGACGGCCGGAGGGTCGCCGACGCCGAAGGCTGGATGTCCGAACGTCGTCCCGAACTCCTCGCCCTGTTCGAGTCGCAGGTCTACGGAAAGGCGCCCGGGCGTCCCGAAGGAGTGCATTTCGAAGTGCTGAGCGAAGACCGTTACGCCCTGAGCAACATGGCCACCCGGAAGGAGATCGCGGTCTATTTCACCGACGACGAAGAACACTTCATGACTCTCCTGCTGTACGTGCCCAACAAACGCACGGATGCCGTTCCGGTGTTCCTCGGGCTGAATTTCAAGGGCAACCATACGATCTGCGACGATCCGCTCGTCACGCCCTCGACGCTTCGGACGGAGCCGGGGAAAGGCCCCTCCGAGGGATTTCCGCGGGCTGCGGCGGCTTCGCGCTGGCCGGTCGAGATGCTGATCGCCAACGGCTACGGGCTGGCGACCGTCTACCGCGGCGACATAGATCCCGATTACGACGACGGCTTCCAAAACGGCGTCCATCCGTTGTTCTACCGCGACGGCCAGACCCGTCCTGCTCCCGACGAGTGGGGTACGATCGCCGCATGGGCCTGGGGGCTCAGCCGGGCGATGGATTACCTCGAAACCGACGAGGATGTCGATGCCGGGCGCGTGGCGGTCATCGGTCATTCGCGCCTCGGGAAGGCCGCGCTGTGGGCGGGAGCCATCGATACGCGTTTCGCCCTGGTCGTTTCCAACGATTCGGGGTGCGGAGGCGCGGCATTGGCCCGGCGTCGGTATGCGGAGACGGTGGCCCGGATAAACCGGCTTTTCCCGCATTGGTTCTGCGACAATTACAAACGCTACGCCGGCGACGAGGACGCGCTGCCCGTGGATCAGCACGAACTCATCGCGCTGATAGCTCCCCGCCCGGTTTACATAGCGAGTGCGGCCGGGGACAAGTGGGCCGACGTGAAAGGAGAGTTTCTCGCGGGAGTCCATGCCACTCCCGTCTACGAGCTGTTCGGATCGGAGGGGCTTTACGGTACGGAACTGCCGCCGGCGGACGAACCCTGCATGTCGGGCCGGATCGGTTACCACGTCCGTTCGGGCGGCCACGACATCACGCTTTACGACTGGCGGCAATTCGTGAAGTTTGCCGACAACTATTTGAAATAACCCTAAAACAAACGACGATACATGAAAAACCGGTTTCTAAAACTGTTCCTTGCCATCGTGTTCCTGGAAACTTTCCCTTCGGCGTCTGCGCAGACCTGCGAAGTGGACCTTTCGGGAGAGTGGCGGTTCCAGACGGACGTGATGGATTTCCGCCGAGGATCTCTTTCGCCCAGGTACAACCATGAACTTCAAGAGACGATCACGCTTCCCGGCATCACCGACGACTACAAGATCGGGTATGAATCTCCCTACCGGCATGTCGATCGCCTGACGCGCGTCTACGAATATATGGGTCCGGCGTGGTACCAGCGCGACATCGAGTTTCCCGCCGACTGGAAGGGCAAGCGCATCTTCCTCTATTTCGAACGTACGCATTGGCTCAGTTCGGTGTGGGTGGACACCAAGGAGGTGAGCCGCATCGACTATATCAGCGTTCCGCACAACCACGACCTGACCGATTTCGTCACTCCGGGAAAGACGCACCGTATCACGGTGTGCATCGACAACCGCTTCCAGTACAATACCCACAAGTGGGACCACGCCCATACGGAGTTCACGCAGATCAACTGGAACGGCATTCTCGGCGAAATGAAACTGGTGGCCGTGGACCCGGTCTTCGTCGAGGACATGCAGCTTTACCCGCGCATTTCGGACCGGAGTGTCGAGGTGCGGATGACGATCGCCAACCATACCCGGAAGCCGTTCGAAGGCAAGGCGCTGTTCACCGTCTCGGGGAACGGGCTCGAACTGACCCGGGAAGTGCCCGTGAGCGGCGACGGGGAGACGGCAGACCTGACGGAACGCATTCCGCTGGGGCGGGATGCGAAACTGTGGGACGAATTCGATCCGAATCTCTATACGGTGACGTGCCGGCTGGCGACGACCGCCGGCGGACGAGCCTGCGAGCATGAAAAATCGGCTGTGTTCGGCTTGCGCGAGGTGGCTCAGGGCCGCAACCATGTGCTGCTGAACGGCCGTCCGATCCACCTGCGGGGTACGGTCGAGAATGCCGTTTTCCCCAAAACGGGACACGCTCCGCTCGACGATGCCGAGTGGGAACGGATCATGCGGATCGTCAAGGAGTACGGCTTGAACCACGTCCGTTTCCATTCGTGGTGTCCTCCGGCCGCCGCTTTCCGCATGGCCGACAAGTACGGCGTCTATTTCGAGATCGAAATGCCCATGTGGGGCAAGGATGCCGAGCCCGACGAGGCGCGCTACGACTTTTTCCGGCGTGAAATGCGGGCGATCCTCCGCGAATACGGCAACCATCCGTCATTCGTGCTCTACTGCAACGGCAACGAGATCACCGGCAATTTCGACTTCATCGAGGAGCTGACCTCCGACGGGCGCAAACTCGACACGCGCCATCTTTACAGCGGTTCGACCGCCCGCACACGGGTGCCTTCCGACCAGTATTACGTTTCGCAGCAGACCAACAAGGGACCCGTGAAGGTGTACGAAGGCCGTCCTTCGACCGACTGGGACCGCAGCGTCGAATCGGACGTGGACGTGCCCGTCATTTCCCACGAGTCGGGACAGCGGTGCGTATATCCCGATTTCCGGGAGATCGAGAAGTTCACGGGGCCGGTGCAGGCCCGGAATTTCGAGCTGTGGCGCGAAATGTTGGAGGCGAACGGGATGCTCGATCAGGCCCACGATTTCTTCCGGGCGTCGGGAGCGCTGACCGTCGTGGAGTACAAGGCCGTGATCGAGGCGCTGCTCCGTTCGTCCAAGTCGGCCGGATTCCAGCTGCTGTCGCTCAACGATTTTCCGGGGCAGGGCTATGCTCCGGTGGGTGTGCTCGATCCGTTCTGGGATTCCAAAGGGCTGGTGACGCCCGGGGACTGGCGGGCGTTCTGCGCTCCGACGGTGGCTCTGCTGCGCTATCCGAAAAGCGCATGGTTCTGCGATGAGACCTTCACGGCGAAAGCCGAGGTGTACAATTTCAGCGGCTCGGCCCTCCGGAATGCGAAAATCCGCTGGTCGATGACCGACAGCGCCGGAAAGACCGTCGCCAGGGGATCGCTGAAAACGCAGACCGTCGGCGTCGATGGCGTTTTCCCGGTCGGGGAGTTCTCGATCCCCCTGAACAAGGTGGAGGGAGCGCAGAAAATGACCGTGCATCTGAGCGTCGGCGGGGAGATCGGCAACAGCTGGGACATCTGGGTCTTCCCGCGCAATCCGTCGCTGATGCGGTCGGACGACGACGTGCTCTATACGACGGAGTTCGACGACCGGGCGAAATCGTATCTGGCCGCCGGGAAAAAGGTGGTCTTCACCCCTGCGCCGGGCAAGGTCAAAGGGCGTAAATCGACTTTCCACAACCATTTCTGGAATCCGATCATGTTCGCCTGGGCGCCTATGACCATCGGCTGCCTGATCCATGCCGACGAACCGGTGTTCGCCGATTTCCCGACATCGTACCACACCGACTGGCAGTGGTGGGACATTCTGGAGAACGCCAAGGTGATCGAGATGCAGGAGACGCCGCGCGAACTCCGTCCGTTTATCCAGGTGATCGACAGTTTCGACAACAACGAAAAGCTGGGCATCGGCTTCGAAGCTCGCGTCGGCGGCGGCCGGCTGCTCGTGCTGGCCGTCGATACCCGGAAGAAACTCGACGAGCGTCCTGCGACGCGCCAGCTGCTCGAAAGCATCGACAAATACGTCCGGAGCGATCGTTTCGATCCTCAGGTCGAGCTGGACGAATCGTTCATCCGTTCCTTCGTCCGATAAACCGTGAATCGCATGAACAGAAAGACGATACTGCTCTGCGGCTTTTTGCTGACGGCTCTCGTCGGAGGGGCGCAGGAGCTGAAAATGACCGGAAGCGCTCCGCTGACGCAGGTTTTCGGCGAGTCCGTCGAATCCGACGAACCGCTTCCGATGAACGATCTCGGGATGGAGTTCGGCTATGTGCTCTATGAAGCGGAGGTGACGCTTCCCGGAGGCGATGCGGAATTGGAGCTGGCGAACGTGCGGGACTATGCCGCGGTGTATCTTGACGGGGAGTTCCGGGGTACGATGACGGACAGCCGGAAAACACTGACGCTGCATGCCGAAGCGGGCTCTCATGCGCTGCAACTCTATGTGGAGAATATCGGCCGCATCACCTACGGTCCGGAGATCCTCGACAATTCGAAGGGGCTGTTCGGCAGCGTCCGTCTCGGCGGCGAAGAGGTCGCCGGCTGGAGGATCACGCCGCTCGAAGTCCGCGATGCCGACACGGAGTCGCTCGATTTCGGTCCTCTGGGGCCCTGCAACGTTCCCTGCTTCCGTCGCGGGTATTTCGACTGTGCGGCCGGAAACGGCGTCTATCTCGACGTGTCGGGATGGGGAATGGGCGAGGTGTGGATCAACGGCCGTTACCTGGGCGCCTTCTGGGACGAGGAGAAGCAGCAGTCGATCCGGATTCCGGACGACGTTCTGGAAACGAAAGGAAACCGGATCGTCGTTTTCGACATCAGGAACAACGATCCGGATGCGGCGATGCGTCTTTCGGACAAACCTGTGTTCAAATAATCAGTACGAATAATCAATACGACCGAATGAAAAAGATCCTTATCCTCTGCCTGGCAGCGGTCTCCGTGGCCGGAGCCCGGGCACAGAAAACACACGGACGCATACCCGTTTACAAGGATGCGTCCCGCCCCGTCGAGGAGCGCGTCGGGGACCTGCTGTCGAGAATGACCCTCGAAGAGAAGGTCATGCAGCTCAATCAATATACGCTCGGCCGGAACGACAACGCCAACAACATGGCCGATCCGGTGAACGACATTCCGGCCGAAATCGGCTCGCTCATCTATTACGGCAGTTCTCCCGAGTTGAGGAACCGGGTGCAGCGCAAAGCCGTGGAGGAGTCGCGGCTCGGCATTCCGATTCTCTTCGGGCACGACGTGATACACGGTTTCCGCACGACCTATCCGATCTCGCTGGCGCAGGCTTGTTCGTGGAATCCCGCCTTGGTGGAAAAGGCCGCCGGGGTCGCCGCACAGGAGGCTCGGATGTCGGGAGTGGACTGGACCTTCTCCCCGATGATCGACGTGGCGCGCGATCCCCGTTGGGGGCGTGTGGCCGAAGGTTATGGCGAGGACCCTTACGCCAATGCGGTCTTCGGTGCGGCCACGGTGAAGGGCTATCAGGGCGACGATCTGTCGGACGACCGCCATGTGGCTGCCTGCCTCAAACATTTCGCAGGTTACGGCGCTTCGGAGGCGGGCCGCGACTACGTATACACGGAGATTTCGCGGCAGACGCTTTGGGATACCTACCTGCCGCCCTACGAGGCGGGCATAAAGGCCGGAGCCGCAACGGTGATGAGCAGTTTCAACGACATCAGCGGAACTCCCGGATCGGCCAACCGCTATCTCATGACCGAGGTGCTCAAAAAGCGGTGGGGACACGACGGGTTCGTCGTGTCGGATTGGGGCGCCATCCAGCAGTTGAGGTCCCAGGGCGTTGCCGCCGACAAGAAGGAGGCGGCCGAAAAAGCCTTCGTCGCGGGACTCGAAATGGATATGATGAACCGCTGTTACGACGCCCATCTGGCCGAACTGGTCCGTGAGGGGCGTGTCTCGCAGGCGCAGCTCGACGATGCCGTCCGGCGGGTGCTTCGGGTGAAATTCCGGCTGGGACTGTTCGATAGGCCCTACACTCCGGATTCGACCGAGGAGGAACGTTTCCTGTTGCCCGAGAGCCTCCGGATCGCCGAGGAGCTGGCCGCGGAGTCGATGGTGCTGTTGAAGAACGAAGGCGACGTGCTGCCGCTGAAAGGCGTCCGCCGAATCGCGGTCGTCGGTCCCATTGCCAAAAGCCGTTATCACTTGCTGGGATCGTGGTCCTCGAAGGGCGATGCGGAGGACGTGGTGAGCGTCTTCGCGGGACTGGAAGCGGAATACGGGGACAAAGCGGAACTGCTCTATGCCCAGGGCTGCAACTTCGACGGGGAGGATGCTTCCGGCTTCGGGGAGGCCGTCGCTGCGGCGTCCGCCGCCGACGTGGTGGTGCTTTGTCTGGGCGAGAAGCGGGATTGGAGCGGTGAGAACGCTTCGCGCTCCTCGATCGCGCTGCCCGAAATCCAGGAACGGCTGGCGCGCGAACTGGCGAAGACCGGCAAGCCGATCGTGCTGGTGCTTTCGAGCGGCCGTCCGTTGGAGCTGTGCCGGCTCGAACCGCTGAGCGCGGCTATCGTCCAGATGTGGCAGCCCGGTCTGAGGGGCGGCGGTCCGCTTGCGGGAATCCTCGCGGGACGGATCAATCCGTCGGGCCGATTGGCGATGACCTTTCCCTATTCGACCGGCCAGATACCTATTTATTATAACCACCGCCAGAGCGCACGCACGCATCAGGGCAAGTATCAGGACATTCCCAGTACGCCGCTGTACGGGTTCGGCCACGGGCTCAGCTACACCACGTTCGAATACGGCGATCTGAAACCGTCGGCCGTGACGTTCCGGCGCGGTGACAAAGTGACGGTCGAGATCGCCGTGACCAACACCGGAAAGATGGATGGAGCCGAAACGGTCCATTGGTTCGTGTCGGACCCGGTGTGCACGATCTCGCGTCCGGTCCGGGTGCTGAAACATTTCGAGAAACAGCCGATCCGGTGCGGCGAAACGCATCTCTTCCGGTTCGAGATCGACCCCGAGCGGGATTTGAGTTTCACGGACGGCGACGGCCGGAGATTCCTCGAAACGGGCGATTACTATGTGATCGTCAAGGACCGGAAAGTGAAACTGACGCTGACGGAGTAGCCTCCGGCGGAGGTTCGCGTCGAAACTGCCCGTGCGAAATTCGTTTCGCACGGGCAGTTTGTGTTTTCCACGCCTCGTTCCCGGCCGGGTTTCGGTGTCGCAACGACACTTTTATGGGGGCACCGTTTCTCCGCGCCGCATCCGATTCGATTTTTTGCTATCTTTGTCTTTCGATAAGTCGTGAAAGTATGCCGAAAAGTCGTTGCTGTCTGCTGTTCCTCTTGCTGTCGGGCCTGCAAGCTGCGGCACAGCATCCCGACGACGAATACTATCCCTATGCCGAACGCGAGGAGCTGCGCGAGACGCTTGCGACCGATTCCGCGATCTTCTACCGCGCCGTGCAGGGCGTTTCGGACCTCTACGGCGACCATACCGACTTCAATCTGCCGCAGGTGGCGCGGAAGCGCCGCGGGTTGGATCACCGCGCCGTGCGCACGTCGCTCTCGGGCGTGGATTTGTCCTATCGTTATCTGCCGCTTCTGCGCCTGCTGGGGGCCGAGGAGGAGCGTTGTGCGGGGCTTGCGGCGGCGTCCGGGGAGTGGGCTCCTGCCGGCGGCGTGAGGATGTTCCGGTTTCCGGAAGGGGAGCCGCTGCAACCTTATTTCGCTTCGGTGCGCTTCACCGACCGCAACTATCTTTTCGGGGCCCGGGTCGCCGCTTCCGGGACTCTCGGCAGCGGATGGAGCCTTTCGGCCGCCGCCGATGTCCGCACGGGCCGCGACATGCACGTCGAAGGGGTCTTCACCAACGCCCTGACCGCCGGACTGCGCCTCGCGCGGCGCTTCGGTCCGGGGCACGAACTCGCCCTGCTCTGCATCGTGCCGCCCTCGACGCGGGGCACGCGCCTCTCCTCCTCCGAGGAGGCTTTTTCGCTGACGGGCGACCGGCTCTACAACCCCGCGTGGGGGTTTCAGGACGGTCGGGTCCGCAATTCCCGCGTGCGGCGCGAGACGATCCCGCTGGCCGTCGTCACCTACGGCGTTCCGCTGTCGCCCGCAACCTCGTTCACGGCGGCTTTCGGCGCCGAAGCGGGCATTTCGAAATACAGCGTGCTCGACTGGTACGACGCCCGGACGCCGATGCCCGACAACTACCGCTACCTGCCGAGCTACGCCGGCGACCGGGAGACCGAACTGGCGTGGCGTTCGAACGACCCGCGCTTCACGCGGATCGACTGGGACGAACTGATCCGCCGCAACCGCATGGCCGGAGGGCACGCGGTCTATGCGTTGGAGGACCGCGCCGAGCGGCTCTGCAACCTCTCGCTGAACGCACTTTTCACCACCGATCCGGACTCGCGGCTGACACTCCGTTACGGGGTCGCCCTCCGGCGCGGGACGACCCGTTCCTACAAACAGATGCGCGATCTGCTGGGTGCGGAGTACGTCACCGACATCGACCGGTTCCTGGTCGATGACGACACGTACAGCAATCTGTTGCAGAACGACCTGCGGCATCCCGACCGTACCATCCGCAAGGGCGATCGCTTCGGCTACGACTATGCGCTCACCGTCCGCACGGCCTCGGTCCGGGTGCAGGCCGACTACCGCTCCGACCGCTTCCGGGCCGACCTCTCCGCCGAGCTGGGCAGCGGGGCCGTCAGCCGCCGGGGCTATTACGAAAAGGAGCTCTTTCCCGGGGCGCAGTCCTACGGACGCTCGCGGGTGATGCGCTTCACGCCCTATGCTTTCCGGGTCCTTGCCGGCTGGGCCTTCACCCCGCGCTGTTACCTCGAAGCCGCCCTGCTGGCCGATGCGCGGATGCCCGCAGCGGAGGACCTCTTCTATCAGCCCCTTTACAACAACCGCACGATCGACGATCCCGTGCCCGAACGCACCTCCGCCGCCGAACTCGGCTGGCGCCTCACGGGCCCTGTCCTCGATTTGCAGGTCACGGCCTTCGCCGTGCTGACGCTCGACGGCACCGAGACGCGCCGCTATTACGACGACATGGCCTCGGTCTACTGCGATATGGCCGTCACCGGGATCGGACGCCTCTCCTGCGGTGTCGAAGCCGCCGCCGACATCCGGTTGTCCTACCGCTGGCGGCTGTCGCTGGCCGCCTCGGCGGGACGTTACAAATACGCCCGCGACCCGGTCGTCACGGTGATTTCCGATGTGGACAATTCGGCCGTGGACATGCGTGCCGTCAGCCGCATGGGCGGCTGCGAGACGGGAGGCGCTCCGCAGCTGACCGCCGCGGCCGAACTGGCCTGGTTCGGGACGAAAGGGTGGGGATGCCGCGCTTCGGCGGGCTTCGCCGGACGGCGTTTCGTCGAGCCGATGCCCCTGCGCCGCACCGACCGCATCGCCGGGCAGGCGGGCATCACGCACGAGGCTTTCGACGCCTTCACCCGGCAGGAGCGGCTGGCGGACGCCTTTACGCTGGATGCGTCGTTCTTCAAAACCGTCCGGTTCGACCGCTCGCGGCTGACCGCGGCGCTGATGCTGCGCAACCTGCTGGGCGACGCCGATACGCCCTACGGCGGTTACGAATCGTTACGTGTGCGCCGCATCCGGCCGGGCGACGACACCCTTTACACGCCCCATGCCACGCGCTACACCTATGCGTGGCCCCGTTCGTTCTATCTTACAATCTCTTACCGATTCTGAGCGGATCGTAAAAAAACGTCCGGTTTTTTGGGATTTTACGATGAAATTCGTATTTTGTAAGGGCGAAAGAACCCTAAAACTTCCAAAACCATGATTATCGGTATTCCAAAAGAGATCAAGAACAATGAGAATCGCATTGCTCTTACCCCTGCGGGCGCTCAGGAGCTCGTGAAGCGGGGACACAAGGTTTATGTGCAGGCTTCGGCCGGTGTGAACAGCGGTTTCGCCGATGATGATTATATAGGTGTGGGGGCCGAGATGCTCCCCACCATCGAAGAGGTCTATGCCCGGGCCGAAATGATCCTCAAGGTCAAGGAGCCGATCGCCCCCGAGTACAAACTCATCCGCCGCGACCAGCTGGTCTTCACCTATTTCCATTTCGCCAGCAGCGAACCCCTCACGCGGGCCATGATCGACAGCGGGGCCGTCTGCTGCGCCTATGAAACCGTCGAACGCGCCGACCGTTCGCTGCCGCTGCTGATTCCGATGTCGGAGGTCGCAGGCCGCATGGCGACGCAGGAGGGGCGTTATTTCCTCGAAAAACCCCGCGGCGGCAAAGGCGTGCTGCTGGGCGGCGTCCCGGGGGTGAAACCCGCCAAGGTCTTCGTGATCGGCGCCGGGGTGGTCGGTACGGCCGCCGCGCGCACGGCGGCCGGAACGGGCGCCGACGTTACGATCTGCGACATCTCGCTGCAACGTCTGACCTATCTGGCCGACGTGATGCCCAAGAACGTCAAGACGCTGATGTCCTCCGAATACAACATCCGTCAGGAGCTGAAACACGCCGATCTGGTGATCGGCTCGGTGCTGATTCCGGGCGCCAAGGCCCCGAAACTCGTCACGCGCGACATGCTGAAAGATATGGAGCCCGGCACGGTGATGGTGGACGTGGCCATCGACCAGGGCGGCTGCTTCGAGACATCGCATCCCACCACCCACGAAGACCCCGTTTATTATGTCGATGGGATGCTCCATTACTGCGTGGCCAATATCCCGGGCGCCGTGCCCCGCACCTCGACCCTCGCGCTCACCAACGCCACGCTTCCCTATGCCATCCAGCTGGCCGACAAGGGCTGGCGGCGCGCCGCGAAGGAGAATCCCGAACTGGCTTCGGGTCTGAACATCATCGGCGGCAAGGTGGTCTGCAAACCCGTCGCCGACGCCTGGGGGCTGCCTTACGAACCGCTGGAACTCTGACGCTTCCGGCTCCGCGGCGGCCTTCCGGGTACCGGAACGCTCCGAAAGGCCGCCGCGATGCCGCAAACCGGCCGGTTATCATCCGAAAATTCGGCGCCATTCTTTTTGAAATTCTTGAAAAATTTGTATATTTGCAAGTAAACGAATGGGTTACGATGGTCGTTCGTGTTTCGAACCGTGCGAAAAACAGGCCGGAATATCATGCGATTCGTAGGAATACGGCGGGTTTTCATTACAGATCGTAATCAAAAGGTCCCGAAATTTAGGTGCGAGGTTCGGCGGTGTGCGGGGTGTTCCGGATGCCGGGCACCGGACGACGGTTTCCCCGTACCGACTGAATATAGTGCGCCGCCTCAGAAACCGGGCGGTAATAAAAACCAAGAGTCATGAAACAAATCGCCAAGAATCTTTCCTTCGCAGGGATGTTGCTGCTCGCCGGCTTCTTTGCCTCGTGCAAGGACGATGAAGATCCCATTAAGGATCTGACCGTCAGAATTTCCCCCCCCCTCACGCGGATGAATATGTAATCGAGCAGGGACAGCATTTAGAAATACCCTTTACGGTAGGTGAGGCGAAAAACGCCGAACTGACCGCCACGGCTTCGGCCGACAAGACCGAATACACGGTCGCAGCGACTCTTTCCGAATCCGATCCCGGATCGGGAGTCATCACGGTAACGGCCCCCGATCTCATCCTTTCTCCCGTTACCGTCACCGTCACCCTCAAAGTTGACGATTCCAAAACACAGCGTTCCGCAACCGGAACGGTCGCCGTATCCTCGAAACTCATCGACGGATTCACCGAAATCACCGCTCCCGCCAACTGCTATGTGGCAGCTCCCGGAGCTCTCGTGAAATTCCCCGCAAATATCGGCAACACGACCGAAAAGGCCGCTTTCCAGACGGCGGATCTCCTGTGGCAGGACGTCGCCGGAATGGTCGAACAGCTCATCGCCGCTCCCGAAGAGAACTGCGTCTATGCAGTCCTCAAATCCGGTGTGAGCGGCAATGCCGTCGTCGCCGTCAAGAACGCCGACGGAGCCGTCGTGTGGAGCTACCACCTTTGGGTGGCCGATTTCGATCCCAATGCGAACGTCATGACCTGGACCGACTCTGAGAGCGGCACCTCTTATAAGATGATGGACCGCTATGTGGGTGCCGTCAGCAACCAGCCGGGCAGCGACCTTTCCAACGGTCTGTTCTACCAGTGGGGCCGCAAGGACCCGTTCGGCTCCTCGAATTACGAAGGCAAGCTGAAAGCTATGTACGACATGGCCGGCGAAGAGGTGACGCGCACCGTCGAGCCTGTTTCGGTAACAGATAACATGCCGAACGCCATTCTGAATCCTCTGACGCACTATTCCGGTGTCAGCGGAGGTAATTACAGTTGGCTTTCCAACAACAAGGGTTCTGCCGACATTGATGCGATCAGCGATTATTGGGGAGGGGTTACCGGTGTACAGACCAAATACGACCCGTGTCCGGCGGGTTGGCGCGTGGCGCCGAGCGGTGCATGGTATTTCTATACCGATTCCAACGTCACTGTCGAAAAAGTTTTCGCCGAAGGCGTGGATGCTCCTGCCAACAAGGACCTGCTCGGACGTTATGTCAGCACCGACGGCGGAACCACGAAATTCTGGTTCCCGGCCCAAGGTGAAGTTGCCCACGCCGGCAGCTATGGAAATGGCATCGGTACGAACTGGCCCAGTTCGAAGACATGGTCTTCGACCGTTGATGCGGACAATTTCCGGGTTTGGGCGACGAGCATTTCTCCAACTACCGTATCTCCGAAAGGCGGTATAGGCTTTGGTTACGAACTTCCCGTGCGCTGTGTGAAACTCTGATCGGATTCCAAAAACCTTTTTAACTCAAATACGTATGATTTCAATCAACAAACTCGGCAAGAGCCTGCTTGCCGCATTGCTGCTGACGGGGGCTGCGACCATCGTGTCGTGCGGCTCGGACGATTCGGACGACGGTCCGAAGCTCGGGGAACTGAAAGCGATCTTTTCGTCGGATAATTTCTCGGTCGAGGCCGGCGGGACCGTGTCGCTTCCCTTTACCGTGACCGGAGTCGAAGGCGCCACGCTCGCTCTGAGCGCTTCGGCTTCCAATACGGCTGCCGCGACGAGCGTCACCACCGACGCCAACTATTCGGGGTCGGTCGAGTTTACCGCTCCGGCGATTACCGACGGTGAGACGATCTCCGTGACGCTGACCGTCACCGACAGCAAGAACAACCGCTCGACGACGGCCCAGACCTCGGTGACCGTGGGGGCTTCGGAGAAACTCGCCGTCGCGCTGAGCGCCGACATCAAGTCGATGGCCACCAAACCCGGCGGTTCGTTCGAACTGCCCTTCACGGTGACGGGCATCGGCACGGCTACGATCGCTTCTGACGTGACCCTGACCGCCACGTCGGGTTGGAGCGCCGCGTGCGAATGGGGTTCGGACAAGAGTTCGGGCAAGATCAAGGTGACGGCTCCGGCCGCTCTCACCCCGACGCTCGCGCTGTCGATGACCATCTCCGACAACCACAACCGCACGGCGAAGCTCGAAGCGACGCTGACGATCGTCGAGATCTCGATCGCAGCCAATGCCGCCAACTGCTACATCGTGGCTCCGGGCAGCACGCTGACCATCAAGGCTGTCGAGGGCAATTCGACGACGGAACTCAATTTCAACAACGCCGCGCTCGTATGGCAGGACGCTCTGGGCATGGTGAAGTCCGTTTCGGCGAACAGCACCGAAAAGGTGGTGGTCGTACAGCTCAACCCCGGGATTGCGGGCAACGCCGTCGTCGCCGCCAAGCTCGACGACGTGATCGTTTGGAGCTGGCATGTCTGGGTCGCCGACTACGATCCGATGAGCGATCCGTTCGTCTGGACCGACAAATCGACGGGTACGAGCTATACCTTCATGGACCGGAACCTCGGTGCCCGGAATGCTGAGAAATACAGCGCCGGTGCGCTCGGTCTGCTCTACCAGTGGGGCCGCAAGGACCCGTTCGTAAATGCTGACGGCACGGAATCTTCGGTTTACGTGGCCAAATACGACATCGACGGCAACCGGGTGCGCGAGGTCAGCGAGGAGCGTCCGACCTATCCGTCGAGCGACTACGAGAGCACCAACCTTCAGTTGGCTATTCAGAATCCGACCATTTTTTATACGGCACCCAGTTCGTCGTATCCCGTACAGGATTGGCTGACCGACGACGCGCAGCGTCAGGACCATGACCTGTGGGGCGGCGTTTCAGGTTACAAGACCAAGTACGATCCGTGTCCCGAGGGCTGGAAGGTTCCCGTTGCGGGTGCTCCGTGGGGATTCCGTAGTGAATATAGGAAAACAGGCGGTTTGCAAGATGATGGTGCTTATGATGCTACTGCTCCTTGGTACTGCGACTATGTTAATGATAATGGTTTCCGTTACAAGCAGGCCGATTCGGGCAAGGAGTACTGGTTTCCTTTCACTGGTAAAAAAGACGTTGTGACCGGCGTGTTGAACGGGGTCGGCAGTGGTGCCAACTACCATACGGCGACTCGTCAGAACACGTTGGCCATTATGGAGTTGTTCGCGTGGGGCAATCCGGCCAGCGAGACGGGTCTCAACCGTCCTTACGGTTCTTCGGTTCGTTGCATCAAGGAGTGATGACCGCCCCGGAAGCGTAGAAATCGGAGGGGTTGCCGGCCTGTCAGGCGGGCAACCCCTTTTATCAGCAATTCAAACCCGCATAAAACAGCATGAAATGAAGAGATTTCTGGCAACAGTCATAGCCTGTGCGGCGATCTGCGCCGTGTGGGCCCAGTCCCGTACGGTGCGGGGCACCGTGACCGATGCCGCCGACGGATCGCCCGTGGTGGGCGTCGCCGTCACGGTGGAGAACGGGACCGCGGCTGCGGTCACCGGGCTCAAGGGCGACTATACGATCAAGGTCTCGCAGGGACAGACGCTCGTCTTCTCGTTCCTGGGCATGACCACCCAGCGGCACAAGGTCGGCGCGGCCGACGTGATCGACGTGAAGATGGCTGCCGACAACAAGGTGCTCGACGAGGTGATCGTCGTGGCTTACGGAACGACCAAGAAGGAGACGTTCACCGGTTCGGCCGAGATCGTCACGGCCGAGAAGCTCAAAGACCGTCCCGTGACCGATGTCACCAAGATGCTCGACGGACAGGTCGCGGGCGTCATGTCCACCTCGGGCGGCGGACAGCCGGGCAGCGGCGCCGAGCTGCGCATCCGCGGCTTCGGGTCGATCAACGCTTCGAACTCCCCGCTGCTGGTGGTTGACGGCGTGCCGTTCGACGGCGACCTGAATTCGATCAACAGCAGCGACATCGAGTCCATGTCGGTGCTCAAGGACGCTTCGGCCGGAGCCTTGTACGGGGCCCGCGGCGCCAACGGCGTGATCCTCATCACGACCAAGCAGAACGCCGGACGGGGCGAATCGCTCAGCGTGAGCCTGAGCGCCAAGGTGGGCGTCAGTTCGCGGGCCATTCCCTCCTACAACACGATGTCGGCCCGCGAATATATGGAGCACATGTACCTGGCGTGCTACAACGATCTGGTCTACACGGAGGGTTATCTTCCGTCCGTGGCAGCGGGGATGACCGCCGACCGGCTGGCGCGCCAGATTCTCGGCACGGACAATATCTATAATGTCTACGACAAGGAGGTCGGGCAGCTTTTCGACCCGAACGGAAAGATCGTGAAGGACGCCCGTCAGAAATACAGCGAAAACTGGCTCGACGAGGCCGAGGCCGAATGCCCGATCCGTCAGGAGTATCAGGTCTCGGTCAACGGTTCGGGCAAGAACAGCCGCTATCTCGCTTCGCTGAGCTATCTCAACGAGGAGGGTACGCTCAAGACCACCGGTTTCGAACGGTATACGGTGCGCGTCGGCGCGGATTTCTCGCCCAAGAAGTGGCTCGATTTCGGCGCCAACGTCAATTATGCGCACACCGACAGTCAGTTCCTGGGTTCGGAGGGTACGGCCAACAACACCAATGTCTGGTACTCCGCGATGCTGATGGCCCCGATCTACCCGGTCTACAAGAAGAATCCCGACGGCAGCACCGTTTACGAAGAGGGCCGGAAGGTCTTCGACTACGGTTCGTCGCGGCCGGCCGGGGCGCAGAACAATCGCAATTCGGTGGCGACGCTCTTCGACGACGACTATTATACGCTGACCGACAACGTCAGCACCCGCGCCTATGTGGGCTTCAACTGGAAAGGGCTGAAATTCACCTCCAATATCGGCGTGGACAACGTCAACGCCTACGAGACGACCAATTACAACCCCTTTTCGGGCAACGCCGCCGGCACGGGGCGCCTCACCAAGGAGAGCAGCCGCATGATGAGCTATACGTGGAACCAGCTGCTGTCCTACAAGACGCAGATCGGACGGCACAACCTTGATGTCATGGCGGGCCACGAGTTCTACAACTACAACATGCGCTATATCGTCGCCGAGCGCACGGGCTTCCCCTTCGCCGACTATGACGATCTGGGCATGGGTTCGACGCTCGCCGAGGCCAATTCGGCGTCCGACAACTATTCGATCAACTCCTATCTGTGCCGCGTCAACTACGACTTCTCCGACCGTTACTATCTCTCGGCGAGCTTCCGCATGGACGCCTCGTCGCGTTTCAAGAAGGAGAACCGCTGGGGAGCCTTTTGGTCGGTGGGGGCTTCGTGGCGCATCTCGCAGGAGAAATTCCTGAGCGACGTGAACTGGATCGACAACATCACGCTCAAAGCCAGCTACGGCGTGCAGGGCAACGACAACCTCGGCTCCTACTACGCCTGGCAGTCGCTCTACGACATGAACTATCCGAACGCCAACCAGTCGGGTGCGGTCATCAACTCGATCGAGAACCGGGACGTGACGTGGGAGAAGAACGGCAACCTGAACGTCGGCGTCGAATTCCGCCTGTTCGACCGCCTTACGGGCACCGTCGAGTGGTATAACCGCAAGACCACCGACCTGCTGCTGGAGTACCCGATGGCCATTTCGCTCGGCTTCCCGGGCTATTACGCCAATGTGGGCAGCATCGTCAACCGCGGTTTCGACATCACGCTGGGCGCCGACATCGTCACGACGCGCGACTGGCGCTGGAACGTCACGGTGATGGGCTCCACGCTGAAAAACAAGGTTCTGAAGCTCACCGGCAACGGCGAGGACATCGTCAACGGCGTCTACATCATCCGCGAGGGGCAGGAGATCAACACCTTCTACATGTCCAAGAGCGCGGGCGTCGATCCGACCACCGGCGAGCAGCTCTACTGGGCCTATGAGAAGAACGCCGACGGCAGCATGAAGCCCGGTTCGGAGTACGTGACCAACGACGCCACGGTGGCCGCCAGCTGCAAATACCTGCAAGGCAGCCGTATTCCCGACATCTACGGTTCGATCTCCTCGTCGCTGAAATTCCGCGGCTTCGACCTGGGGCTGTTGTTCACCTATTCGCTCGGCGGCAAGATCTACGACTCGATCTACAACGCCCTGATGGAGCCTTCGTTCGTCGGGCAGACCTACCACCGCAACGCCCTGCGCACGTGGACCGCCCCGGGGCAGCGGACCGACGTGCCGCGCACGACGACCACCGCTTCGACGCAGATCACCGACCGTTACCTGATCGACGCCTCGTATTTCGCCGTGAAGAACATCTCGCTGGGTTACAGCCTGCCGAAGCAGCTGCTGGGCAAGGTCGGCATCGAGTCGCTGCGCATCTACCTCGCGGCCGACAGTCCGTGGATCTTCACCCATCTGAAGGGCATGAACCCGCAGGCCAGCTTCACGGGATCGACCTCCTATTCCTATACGCCCAACCGCACGTTCACGCTGGGCGTGGACTTAAAATTCTAAACCGCGATGAAAAAAATCAACTGCATACTCCTTTGCCTCGCGGCCTGCGCCGGGCTGTCCGGCTGCGGCGACCTGATGGAGACCGCTCCGTCGAACGAGGTGGACAAAAGTTTGATCCTCAAGGATGTCAACGCCGTCAAGGTGGCCATGAACGGGGTCTATTCGACGATGTACAACCGCATCGACTTCGTGACGGCCAACGCCCATCAGTGCTTCGGCAACATGGCCGTGACGCTGTGCGCCGAGGTGATGGGCGACGATATGATCCAGACGGCCCAGGGCCCCGGATGGTTCTGGAAGGACTACAACTACGAGGCCCGTGTGCGCTACACCAGCAAGATCTGGCGCAGCTATTTCACGTGGAAATATTTTTACGAGATCATCAGCAACGTCAACTATATTCTATCGGTCGAGCACACCGCCGCGGGCGACGAGAACGAACTGAAGTGCGTCATGGCGCAGGCTTATGCCGCCCGGGCGTTCGCCTACTTCATGCTGATCCAGTCGTTCCAGCAGACCTACAAGAAACATGAGACGTGGCCCGGGGTGCCGGTGTACACCGAACCCACGACCAGCGCTTCGAAAGGCAAGGGGCGCGGAACGGTGGAGCAGGTCTACACGCAGATCAACGACGACCTGACGGCGGCCCTGACGCGCTTCGAGGAGTGCGGCATCGCGCAGGAGCACATTTCCAACCTCGACTACTACGCCACGAGCCTGCTCAAGGCCCGCGTCGCGCTGGTGCAGAACGACTGGGCGACGGCTGCCGAAGCCGCTGCCGAGGCGATGAAGAAACCGGGGCGTTCGCTGCTCAGCATGACCGACGCCACGGTCGTGAAGGGTACGTTCGACGATGCGACGAAGAACTGGACCACGGGCAAGACGCCGTTCAACTCCGTGGCGTCGAGTTCGGTGCTGTGGGGCGCGGAGATGCTCTCGGAGCAGTCCACCGTCTATGCGTCGTTCTTCTCCAACATGGACGCCTGTACCGATGTCTACTATGCGGCCGAGACGCCCAAGTGCATCAGCAACTGGCTCTATGCCCAGATTCCCGACACCGATGTTCGCAAAGGGTGGTGGAACGGCAATATCGGCATTCCGGCCGAGGATTGGAGCTACGGCGCCAACATCAACTACAACCAGCACAAGTTCCAGTGGGCCGACCAGAAGGCGCACAAGGGCGACTATATCTTCATGCGGCTGGAAGAGGCTTACCTCATCCGCGCCGAGGCGCTGTGCCGCATGGGCGCCGAATACGAGGACGAGGCCCGCAGCACGCTGCTCGAACTGGGTTCGCGCCGCGATACGGAGTACGCCAAGCGCATCGAATCGCTGACGGGCAGCACCCAGACCTTCGCCACGACGGGCGTCGTGAAGACCCTGCTCGACGAGATCATCCTCCAGCGCCGCATCGAACTCTGGGGCGAGGCCGGGCGCATCTTCGACATCCTGCGTCTGGCGAAAGGGTGGACGCGCTACTGGGAGGTGAACGGCGAGAAGAGCAACCACACCAACTACCTGAGCAAGTACTCCGAGTACCTCAGTTTCCCGAGCGACTACCTCGAGTGCATCATGATGATTCCGCAGGCTGAGATCGATAACAACCCCAACATCACGGCCGCCGATCAGAATCCCTATGTTCAATCCTAAATGCGTATAAACGATGAAATCATTCCATATAGCCGCGCTGGCCGCTGTTGCTGTGTTTGCCGCAGCATCCGGATGTAGTGACGACGTGCAGAAAACCACCTATTCGGGCAGCTCGGGCTTCGGGTTCGCGGCTTCGGTGCTCAACGTGGAGGTCGGGTCGGCGAATGCCAACCAGATTCTCGTGCCGATCTACCGCGGCAGCGAGGACGCCCAGATCGCCGAATTGAAATTCGAGTACGACATCTCCAAGGCGGGGGCCTCCGAACCCTATTGGTCCGACGCCGATCCCGCGGGCATCTTCTCGCTGACCACTCAGCGGGTGATCTTCGCCGACGGGGCGAAGGTGGCCTATGCGCAGGTGCGTTTCACGAACCTCGACCTGCTGGGCATCACCACCAAATATAAGATGCGCCTGACGATCAAGGACTCTCTGAGCCCTTCGAAACGCAGTCAGGTGACGATGTCCGTGAGCCGCCAGCTGACGTTCGACTACCTGGGCAAGTGCGATTATCGCGACGCCTGCGTCTTCGACGGCACCTACAAGGCCGACATCTACCGGGCGCAGGAGGCGGAGATCTACCGGGTGATGGACCCCTATACCGAGGGGCTTATCAAGGAGGAGTACGCTGAGAACGGCTGGATGGGAACTCCGGCGCCCTACGTGCAGTTCGCCGTCGATGCCAACGGGCAGATCACCTACGAACCCTTCTGTACGGGTATGATGGTCAATGCGAAATATACGGCCTATGCCTATTATCCGGGCGAGTATATCTGGGGAAAGGATTTCTCGGAGTACAACAAGGAGAATAAGAAGCTGTCGGACAAGGTGTTGCAGCTTTATCCCGTTTACTGCCTGCCCGAATACCAGTACGGATTTCTCAACGACGGAGCTTATCCGCTGACCGTCACATTGCCATAAAAGAGCGCTAAATAAGAGATTTAGGCTATTATTTAAGAAATTTTATTTATATTTGCGAAAACAGGTTTTCGCTTGGATAGGCGGCGCCCGACAGAGCCGGTGAGATCGGCTTTGTCTGTGGCCCGCACTGTCTTTGTCTGAGTTCACAGGTTAAAAACAGGTTAGTTATGAGTGAGAGATTGTACATTTTCGACACCACGCTCCGCGATGGTGAGCAGGTCCCCGGCTGTCAGCTGAACACCACCGAAAAGATCGAGGTCGCCAAACTGCTCGAAAATCTCGGCGTGGACGTGATCGAAGCGGGCTTCCCGATCTCCAGCCCCGGGGATTTCAATTCCGTGCTGGAGATTTCCAAGGCCGTTTCCGAACCGACGATCTGTGCGCTGACGCGTGCCGTGGAGAAGGACATCGACGTGGCGGCCGACGCTCTGCGTCTTGCCAAGCACAAGCGTATCCACACGGGTATCGGCGTGTCGCCGCAGCATATTTACGACAAACTGCGCTCTACGCCTGAAAAGATTCTCGAACGGGCCGTTGCGGCGGTGAAGTATGCCAAACGCTATGTCGAGGATGTGGAGTTCTACGCCGAGGACGCAGGCCGGGCCGATGTCGAGTACCTGGCGCGCGTCGTCGAGGCGGCCATTGCCGCCGGCGCCACCGTGGTCAACATCCCCGACACGACGGGCTACTGCCTCCCGAACGAATACGGCGCCAAGATCAAATACCTCGTCGACCATGTGTCCAATATCGACCGGGCCATCATCTCGACGCACTGCCATAACGACCTGGGCATGGCTACGGCCAATACGCTGAGCGGCGTCCTGAACGGCGCCCGGCAGGCCGAGGTGACGATCAACGGCATCGGCGAACGCGCCGGCAACACCTCGCTCGAAGAGGTGGTGATGACCCTGCGCTGCCACAAAGATGTCCATATCGACACGAATATCAACTCGCAGCTGATCACCAAGGCTTCGCATCTGGTGTCGAGCCTGATGAACATGCCCGTGCAGCCCAACAAGGCCATCGTGGGCCGCAACGCCTTCGCACACTCGTCGGGCATCCACCAGGACGGCGTGCTGAAGCAGCGTCAGACCTACGAGATCATCGACCCGCAGGACATCGGTCTGAACGAGTCGGTCATCGCCCTCACGGCCCGCAGCGGCCGCGCGGCCCTCGTGCACCGGCTCGAACTGCTGGGCTACGATCTCACGCAGGAGGAGCTGGACGCCACCTACGAGAAGTTCCTCGTGCTGGCCGACAAGAAGAAGGAGATCCACGATTACGACCTGATCTATCTCGTGGGCGACATCGACCGCATGAAACAGCAGTCCGTGGCGCTGAAATTCCTGCAAGTGACTACCGGAACGCTGGTCCCGACAGCTACCGTGGTGCTGAAATTCGGCGACCACGAGCGTATGGCCATCGCCACGGGCAATGGTCCGGTCGATGCCGCGGTCTCGGCCATCAAGAAGCTTATCAACGAGAAGGTCGTGTTGTCGGAGTTCCTGATGCAGGCCATCACGCGGGGTTCCAACGACGTGGGCCGCGTGCATGTGCAGGTCGAGTGCGGCAGCCGTACGGTCCACGGGTTCGCCGCGCACACCGACACCACGCGGGCTTCGATCGAGGCGTTCCTCGACGCCCTGCGGGCCCTGAACGTAACCGAAAAACGCGAAGAAGAGGCATAATATGAAACAGACGCTTTTGGACAAGATTTGGGACGCGCACACCGTGCGCGTCGAGGACGGCGGCCGCTGCGTGCTCTACATCGACCGGCAGTATATCCACGAGGTGACTTCGCCCGTGGCTTTCGGGGGCATCGAACGCCGCGGGTTCGGCGTGGCGCGCCCGGCGCAGATCACCGCCACCGCCGACCACAACATCCCGACCGTCAACCAGCACCTCCCGATCGAGGAGCCCGAGTCGCGGCGGCAGGTCGAGGCGCTGGCCGAGAACTGCGCCCGGCACGGCATCGAGCATTTCGGGGTGGGGCACCCCAAGCAGGGCATCGTCCACATCATCGGCCCCGAACTGGGCTTCACGCAGCCGGGCATGACCATCGTCTGCGGCGACAGCCACACTTCGACCCACGGGGCGCTGGGTGCCGTGGCCTTCGGCGTGGGCACCTCGGAGGTTGAGATGGTCTTCGCCAGCCAGTGTATCCTTCAGACCAAACCCCGGTCGATGCGTATCACCGTTGACGGCGAACTGCGTCCGGGCGTGGAGGCCAAGGACGTGATCCTCTACATCATTTCGCAGATCACCGCTTCGGGCGGCACGGGTTATTTCATCGAATTCGCGGGCAGCACCATCCGCTCGCTTTCGATGGAGGGCCGCATGACGGTCTGCAACATGAGCATCGAGTGCGGTGCCCGCGGCGGCATGATCGCTCCCGACGAAAAGACCTTCGAGTACCTCCGCGGCCGCGAACGGGTTCCGCAGGGGGCTGAGTTCGACGAGGCCGTGGCCCGCTGGCGGGAGCTTTACAGCGATGCGGACGCCGTTTTCGACAAGGAATACCGCTTCGATGCCGCCGATATCGCCCCGATGATCACCTACGGCACCAACCCCGGGATGGGCATGGCCGTCGATGCGTCGATCCCCGCCGATGCCGATCCCAAGGCGTTGGAATACATGGGTTTCAAAGCTGGCGAGAAACTGTTGGGCAAGCCGGTCGATTATGTTTTCGTCGGCAGCTGCACCAACGGCCGTATCGAGGACCTGCGGCGCTTCGCCAAGTTGGTCGAGGGACGCCGCAAGGCCGACAACATCACGGCGTGGATCGTCCCCGGTTCGAAGGGCGTCGAAGCCGCCGCCAAGGCCGAGGGGCTGGACCAGATACTCGCCGCCGCCGGTTTCGAACTCCGCCAGCCGGGCTGTTCGGCGTGTCTGGCGATGAATGCCGACAAGATTCCCGCGGGCAAATACAGCGTCTCGACCTCGAACCGCAATTTCGAGGGGCGTCAGGGCCCCGGCGCCCGCACGATGCTCTCGGGCGTGGCCGTAGCGGCCGCCGCCGCGGTGACGGGACGGATCGCCGATCCCCGCGAAGTGTTCGATATGTAAAAGATTCTCGTTATGTCAATACCCAAATTCGTGACTTTCACTTCGGGGGCGGTGCCCGTCGAGGTGGAAAACATAGATACCGACCAGATCATTCCGGCGCGCTTTCTGAAAGCCACCGAGCGCAAGGGATTCGGCGACAACCTCTTCCGCGACTGGCGTTACGACGCTTCGGGCGCGAAGATCGCGTCGTTCCCGCTGAACGATCCCCGCTACGGGGGGCAGATCCTCGTCGCCGGGCGTAATTTCGGGTGCGGCAGTTCGCGCGAGCATGCCGCCTGGGCCATCGCCGACTACGGTTTCCGCGTCGTGGTGTCGAGCTTCTTCGCCGACATTTTCCGCAACAACGCCCTGAACAACGGGCTGTTGCCGATCCGCGTCAGCGAAGAGTTTCTGAAAGCCGTGTTCGACGAGATCCGCCGCGATCCCGCGGCGCAGTTCACGGTCGATCTGGACAACCAGACCCTGACCGTCGTGTCGAGCGGTCGCAGCGAGGGTTTCGAGATCGACGCCTATAAGAAACGCTGCCTTCAGAACGGCTACGACGACGTGGACTACCTGCACAGTATCGCCGACCGGATCGCGGCCTTTGAAGCCGCCCGCAAATAGGACCGGGCCGATGGTGCGTTCGGTCGAAATAATGGACACCACGCTGCGCGACGGCGAGCAGACATCGGGCGTTTCGTTCAACGCCCGCGAGAAGCTCACCATCGCCCGGCTTCTGCTGGAGGAACTGCGTGTGAGCCGCATCGAGATCGCCTCGGCGCGGGTTTCGCAGGGCGAGCAGCAGGCCGTGCGCGCCGTCGCCGAGTGGGCCGCCGCCAAAGGGTATGCCGACCGTGTCGAGGCCCTCGGGTTCATCGACGGCGGGCTGTCGCTCGACTGGCTGGGCGCGGCCGGATGCCGCGTGGTGAACCTGCTGGCCAAAGGCTCCCGCAGGCATTGCGAGGGACAGTTGCGCCGCACGCCCGAACAGCACTTGGCGGATGTTCGCGCCGAGATTCTCGCCGCTGTCGATCGGGACATGCGCGTGAATCTCTACCTCGAAGACTGGTCCAACGGCATGCGCCACTCGCCCGACTACGTGTATGCCATGCTCGACGGACTGGCCGACGCCCCCGTGCAGCGTTTCCTGTGCCCCGACACGCTGGGTGTGCTCGATCCCTACGACACCGAGCGTTTCTGCCGCGATCTGGTGGCGCGCTACCCGCATCTGCGCTTCGATTTTCACGCCCATAACGACTACGATCTGGCCGTGGCCAATACCACCGCCGCCGTGCGGGCGGGTTTCCACGGGGTTCATGTCACCGTCAACGGGCTGGGCGAACGCGCCGGCAATGCGCCGCTGTCGAGCACCGTGGCGGTGCTCCACGACCGGCTGGGCTGTAAGACCGGCATCGACGAGACGAAGATCAACCGCGTCAGCCGCACGGTCGAGTCGCATACGGGCATCCGCATTCCCGCCAACCGTCCGATCGTGGGCGAAAGCGTCTTCACGCAGTGTGCGGGCATCCATGCCGACGGCGACAACAAGAACAACCTCTATTTCAACGAACTGCTGCCCGAACGCTTCGGCCGCGTCCGCGAATACGCGCTGGGCAAGACCTCGGGCAAGGCCAATATCCTCAAAAACCTCGAAGTGTTGGGCATCGACCTCGACGAGGCCGCGATGCGCAAGGTGACCGAGCGGGTGGTGGAGCTGAGCGACAAAAAGGAGCTGGTGACGGTCGAGGACCTGCCCTATATCGTCGCCGACGTGCTGCGCTACGACCTTGCGGACAATCCGGTGAGGATACTCAATTACAGCCTTTCGCTGGCGCAGGGGCTTCGTCCCGTGGCGACGCTCAAAATAGAGATTCACGACCGCCCCTACGAGCAGACTTCGGCCGGCGACGGCCAGTACGACGCTTTCATGCGGGCCCTGCGGCAGATCTACCGCGAACAGCTCGGCCGCGAGTTCCCGATGCTGCGCGACTACGCCGTGTCGATCCCGCCCGGCGGCCGCACCGACGCTTTCGTGCAGACGATCATCACGTGGGAGATGGACGGCCGCGTGTTCAAGACCCGCGGGCTGGATGCCGACCAGACCGAAGCCGCCATCAAGGCGACGATCAAAATGCTGAATATCATCGAAATAAATTATAACGACAATGGATGTTAACATCGCTCTTTTAGCCGGCGACGGCATCGGTCCCGAGATCGTCGCCGAAGCCGTGAAGGCTCTGGACCGCGTGGCGGAGAAGTTCGGACACAAGATCACCTATACCCCCGCGCTGGTGGGCGCTGCGGCCATCGACGCCACGGGCGACCCCTATCCCGACGAGACGCACGCCGTCTGCCTCGCCGCCGACGCCGTGCTGTTCGGGGCCATCGGCGACCCGAAATACGACAACGATCCCACGGCCAAGGTGCGCCCCGAGCAGGGGCTCCTGCGGATGCGCAAGTCGCTGGGGCTGTTCGCCAACCTGCGTCCCGTGGCGCTGTTCGACGCGCTGGCCGACCGTTCGCCGCTCCGGGCCGAGGTCGTGCGCGGAACGGATTTCATCTGCGTGCGCGAACTCACGGGCGGCATCTATTTCGGCCGTCCGCAGGGCCGCGACGACGACGGAAAACGCGCCTTCGACACCTGCACCTATACCGTCGGGGAGATCGAACGGGTTCTGCACGTGGCGTTCCGGCTGGCCGCTTCGCGCCGCCGCAAGCTCACGGTCGTGGACAAGGCCAACGTGCTCGAAACCTCGCGTCTGTGGCGTGAGACGGCCCAGCGCATCGCCAAGGAGTACCCCGAGGTGGCGGTGGACTATATGTTCGTGGACAACGCCGCCATGCAGATCATCCGCCAGCCGGCCTGGTTCGATGTCATCGTGACGGAGAACATGTTCGGCGACATCCTCACCGACGAGGCCAGCGTCATCAGCGGTTCGCTGGGCATGCTCTCCTCGGCGAGCGT
>ENA-UESD01000250-UESD01000250.1-human-gut-metagenome-genome-assembly--contig:-NODE-250-length-50271-cov-13.480277_pt1 | contig 50271 bp, 31 predicted proteins | sample MGYA00242985_ERZ507986 | MGnify/ENA primary metagenome ERZ507986 (study PRJEB26167, sample SAMN06115408) | human gut metagenome | host: Homo sapiens | place: China:Guangxi | collected 2016-04-06... | reverse complement strand
ATTTCGGCCAGATCCTTTGAAAATTAAGTCTCTAAAGGCCATTGGGAAGAATCAAGCATTTTACAGAGCTTCCTTAATTAAAGCAACTCAAAACGCTTTGAGCAAAGCCACTAAAGACCTTTCACCTCTGCTTCTTACCACTTTGCCAGTAAAAGCAAAACAAGCCATGAAAGATGAGAAGGCTGATATTGTTGTTATCGGATCGGGTATTGCCGGTTTGACAGCCGCCATTGCCGCTAAAGAAAAAGGCAAAAACGTTCTTGTCATTGAAAAACAAGGAATGCTAGGCGCCGGAGATTCTATGAACATCTCTACCGGTATTACTGCCGGCGGCAGTAAGTTCATCCAAGAACACGGTATTAAAGGCAAATCCACTCAGGATTATGTCGATCACCTGATGAAACAGGCCAAAGACAAAGGCATTCCTATTAATAAAGCCAATGTTGAGACTTATGCACGCAGAGGCGGAGAAATCATCGACTGGTTAGAAAAGCTTGGCGTTCCCTTCGGCCGGTTCCAAGAAGACAAGTACTTCCACATCACTAAAGACGGAAGCGCTCCTGGGCCTCACATCATGAAGGCACTGAAAGCCGAAGTGGAAAAACAAGATATCCCGTATCGTCTAAACAGCAAAGTCACAGAAATTCTGTCTGATCATGGAAAAGCCGTCGGCGTTGAAGTCTCTACTCCGGAAGGAAAATACAAAGTTCTGAGTAAAGCGGTGATCGTTGCTACGGGCGGATTCTCCGCGAGCCCGGAACTCCTCAAACGCTACGCACCTGACTGGATCGGTCGTCCGACTACCGGTGCATCTTCTCTGACCGGCGACGGCATTCGAATGGCTCAAGCGATCGGTGCAGACACCGCATCCATGGAACAGATTAAAGTTAATTACCTCTGCCACCCGCTCACAAAGAAAGACGGTGTTTCTCTGACGGCCATCACGCCTTATACCGTTCTTGTCAATCATGACGGCAAACGCTTCGTTGATGAAAATCATCCTTCGATTAACTTCAAGAGCAAAGCCATGATGAAGCAGCCGAAGCACGAAGCTTATGCTGTTGTTGATCAGAAAGCGATGGACAACCTAAAGCTGATGCGCAACTACGCGGACGCCGGTTACTTTGTCAAAGCGGATACGATTCCTGAACTTGCCAAGAAGCTTGATGTCAATCAAAAAGCCTTCATCAAAACAATGGATGCATACATCAAAGACTGCAAAGAAGGTTTGAAGAACGATAAAGCGTTCGGAAGAAAGATTCAGTATCCGATGCTTAATCCGCCCTATTATGCTGCTCTTGTGACACCGTCCATGCAGTCTACTTACGGCGGCATCAAGACCAATACCAAAGCTGAAGCTCTAGATACTAAGGGCCACGTCATTCCGGGACTATATGCAGCCGGTGCAGCATCCGGTCATGAAGCTTATGCCAATGAGGTTGGTTTTGCGGCGATTATCGGTTTGACATACGGAAGGATCGCCGGTGAAAACGCTGCGGCTTATGTCAAATAATAAGAAATACTGAAGACATTGAAAGGCCCCGAAGACCGGAAAGGTTTTCGGGGTTTCGATTTACTTTGATTCATTTTTTTAATCGTCAAAATATAAGTACGAAAAGAAACCATCGGTGTGGGCAAAAACGAGAATTTAAGGATTTTTCTTCATTTCAAAAAATCCAACGAGACAGTAAATGGCAGGGAAAGAATAATAAGTATCATCAGGAAAAGCTCGGAGAATACTCCGACAAAAGCCCTGGCCGGACTCTATCTTCCTTCCCAGAAACCAAGATAGATGATTCCGCGAAACAATAAATCCCTTTAGGAGGGCGGGAGCCTCGGGCTAAGTCGTCGGTACAATAAACTAAGAAAATAAGTTAATAAATATGTAAGATTTTGTTTCTCTACAAGAAAATAGGGATTAGAAATTAGACAACATATTTTCATTCCCCCTCATCGAAAAAAAATAAAAAGGTCAAACACCAAACAATTTAGCAGGTGTTCGACCAGTAAAATACAATCCAGTATCTAGAAAATAGGTATTAATTATCTTTGGGAGGCAAAGTATTTTTTGATCTCAAACAATACTTGGTTTTTAACTTATTGAACCTATTAAAAGGAATAATGCCTTCTTTTTGCATACGACCAACAACGATTCCACAAAGGACTTCATTTTCTTTTGCAAATGTTCGGATAGAATCTTCCGAAAAACATTTTGTTTCAATAAAGGCTGTAAATATCGGAGTAGGTATGAGAATTTCCTTAGCAAAAGCATCAGCCTCATTCTCTTCCTCTTCCGTTACTCCGTCAGCTTGATCTACGTGTCCAAGAAGAACGTGACCAAGTTCATGGAACAAGCTAAACCAAAATTTGTCCGAATCTTTACCTCGCACCGTTAATCCTATAACTATTTTTTTCCTGTCACGAAAGGTTGCGCCATGAAGAAAAGATCCTGAAATATGAGGTAGAAACACGAGCGCAATTCCACACTCAGAAAGGAGCTCCTTCAGTTCTGGACAAAAAAGTTCAGGATTTAGAGTTGTTAAACGTCTAATTTTCGGAAGCTTATCTCTTAGTTCAACTAAATTAATTGTTTTAACCGGTATTGACCTTGCTTCGATCTTTGCCCTCTGAGCCCAAGCAAGCAGAGCAAAATTTCCTTTTTCGGTCAGAGCTTGTCTCCGGCAAGCTATTCGAGATAGACAAGTATTCCCAAGAAGAATGCTTAAGTTTGCAACTTCAAAGAACTTTCGCAGTTCAATGACTTTCTCTATCGATGAAGAAACTTTAGAAAGCCAACCTTTGCGTACCATTTCAGCAAAAGGAAACTGATTTGCGATATCTAAATCCTGAGAGATTTCGTTTTGAAGTCTTACCTTTGCGAGTTTCTCGCGAAAAATGGCTTCCAATTTATTCCAAAATCTAGAAGGGATACCCAAAACCATTTCCAAGCGTTCCGCAACTTCTGGAGTAAGTTGCACTTCTCCATTTATCAACTTACTTATGTGCTTTTCGCTCATTCCCATGCGAACGGCAAATTCTTTTTGACTGATACCCCGGTCCTTCAATTGTTCTTTAACAGTTGCCCCAGGCGGTGTCGCTATAAAACTTTCACTTGTAAACATTACGCCTTCTCCAGAACAAAATGAACGATTAATGATAATCAACTACTTCTAAGATGCACACCACATTGATTTTGTTTTTGACCATTTTAAAAACCAATCGGCGTGGGTGAACTAAATACAACCCGTATTCGCCGACCCTATCGCCTGTCAACGGATGACAGCCCCCGATCTTGAACTTAAGCATTTCCTCCAGAGTCTCGGCAGCTGAAATTTCTCCAATACGTTGATGAATTTTTTCTGCCATTGATTTTCCATGAAATTTCACAGTCTCACTTGCAATAGTGCAAATCTTCTCAAGTTTTCGATTCTTATAGGTTATTTCCACTCTCTATCCTATATGAAATTAACCTTATAGGTAAATTATTATAACCAAGTAAGCCTAGTTTGTCTATTGATTATGTCTTTTCTAAAACCACTGGCGATATTACTTTTAGAGTATAACTTCTAATCAATCCACCATTGTAGGACGAACTCTCCTAGAAGCATCAGGTTACAATATATTTACCCCTCTAATTCAACCTCGTCCTGGAGAATCTCTTTTACTATGAGTTTAATTCTTAAAAGTTCAATGGCTAGCATTTTTAGAATAGTTAACTTGAGTGGTAAACTGTGAAGAAGGAAAGCCTCATTTATTCGGAGTGATGATGGAAGAACTATATGAGAACAATCTTTTCGTCCGTTTAGAAAGTGTTAAAGAAAAAAATCCAACAGAATTAGAGAAATTAATTAAACATCTAAAAAATTTTCAACCTCTAAAAAATAATCCTCCCATTTTTTTAATCAATTTTCTTTTACCTCTTCAAAATACGAATTACGAAAATCAAGAAGATTTTGCGGTCCTTGTCATTCCAGGTTATAAGTTATTATTTATATGTTTAAATAATCAAAGTTGGGACTCAGATTTTAGAGACGACTTCTTGGAGGATATTTCATTTTTATCTCAAAAATTCCAGTATCAGGACAAAATTGGTCGTGTTAGGGCATGGAAAAATTCTCTTACTCAAACCATTTCGTTAGAAGATTTCCTTTCTTGCCAATCTATTGAAACATATACCTTAAGCTCTGAACAAGGCAGATTAAGCCAACTTATCACTACCTTAATCACTGGCAGCGTAAATGATATAAATCATGTAGGGGTAGAAGTACCAGAAGATAGAATTGATAAAATTCGAAAAAAAATTATAGTATTTGACGCTGATCAGACTAGATTCATTTATGAAAATCTTTCTCGGAAAAAAACCATAAGAATTCAAGGGCTATCTGGTTCTGGGAAAACAGAGTTACTTCTACACAAACTTAAAGAGATTTACTCGACCACAGAAGATGAAAAAATTTTCTTCACTTGCCATAATATTGCGTTAGCCAAGAAACTTAGAGAAAGAGTGCCTAACTTTTTCGATTTCATGAGAGTCGATAAGCAAATTAAGTGGAACGAAAAATTGTGGGTATCTCATGCCTGGGGAAGTCAAGGAAACCCAAATTCTGGTCTCTACGCTCTTATTTGTGACTTTTATCAACTTCCCTTCCACAGATATAGTAGGTTCTTCGGCTATAAAGAAATCTTTGCTGAATTATTGGAAAAAATTAGAAAAATACCTAAAGAAGAATTTAAGTTTTGCCTAGATTACCTCCTAATTGATGAGAGTCAAGATTTTCCAAAAGAATTTTTTGAACTTATAGAATTAGTAGTAAAGGAAAAAATCTATGCTGCAGGAGACGTGTTCCAAAACATTTTTGCAAAGACCGACTCTAATACAAAAAATATTGTGGATATTAACTTAAGGCAATGCTATAGAACTGATCCAAGAACGCTAATGTTTGCACATGGATTAGAGCTTGGACTCTTCGAATTAGAAAAATTACAATGGTTTTCAAATGAACAGTGGAAATTGCTAGGATACGAGATTAAAAAAAATAACAAAAGGACTATTACCTTAACTCGAACGCCAAACATACGTTTTTCGGAAGAAGAAAACTACGAGAGCGTTAAACTTGTTGAAGATACATCAGAAGAAAAAATATGTGAACTTGTTAACCAAATTCGAGTAGAAAATGAAACCGTAAAACTAGGGGAAATAGCAATTATTTTTGTTAACCAAAAACCAGACATTTTCAAAAGAATGGATTCTCTTACAAACCGAATTTTAATGGATCTAAATCTGGATGTTGTAAGAGGCTATGAAGAAAAACAAACTTACGAAAATAAAATTTACGTCACTAATGCAAATAATGTTAAAGGATTAGAGTTCCCCTTTGTTATTTGTGTTGTTGATGATTTTTCGGCTGATTATCAGTTTAGGAGTTCCCTTTATACGATGATTACACGTTCATTTTTACGCTCCTATATTCTGTTAAGCAACTGGCCAGAGTTGTCTTCTATTAAGAAAGGATTGATGAAAATCAATGCTGATCGAGAAATAGAAGTAACAAAGCCTAACTCTGACCAACTCGCCACTATCAAGAGAAAAATAAACCTTCTTAATTTACCCAATGCAAAGCCTATTGGAGAATTATTTGAGGATGAGCTATCAAAAAAAGGAGTTTCAAACGAAAATTCAAAACAAATAATCAAAGAAATGTTTAAACACTCCGGTCTAGCTTTTACTCTAGAAGAGTTTTCAAAATTTGTTGATAGTGTTAAAGATTTTTATTGATGACTAAAGCAATCTGGCATTTCAAACTTTCTGAGGCGTATTCTAACACATTCTTCCCAAAAGAGATTTTAAAAAGTAAAAAGGAACTTCTTAAGATCTTAATAGAATCTTTAAGATTTGTGACACTCAATACGCCTTCAAATTGCCACCTTTCTGATGCAACTGTGGTTTTGAAATGTATCGGGAAAAGCCGTCGTTTTTTTTATTTTTCTAGAAATAAATACTATTCTATTGCGTTACCAGCCGATCTTCATATTAAGGAGAAAGAAAATAATGTACTTATATTTGACGTGAATGGCGAAGAGATAGACAACAAGATGTTTTCAGCCCTTTCTACTTTTATTGATTCATCTTCCTTTCCTTGCTTTCTTGAAGATTTTATTTTTGAGAGAGAAGAATATTTTTCCATTATTGACAAACTTCGGCTAATAATTGAACCAATCCTTTATTCAGAGCTTGGTTACGTTAGGTATGACGACGACCTTGAGCACGCTGAGCCTACTTTTCATCCTCGATACCATTTAGATACCAATTTAGCCAAGTCTGCCACTTTTAAAAAAGGATTAAAAAATTCCCTAGCAAGACAAGATTTTATAGATATATTAGATAACGAAAAAGAAAGATGGTTCCTTTTAAAAAATCGGAAAAAATGATGCTTGATTAAACTTTCCGACTCAGAAATAACGAAAACTTCACCAATTACGCCAGAATAAGACATTTAACGAGATCGTCTTTGTTACTAAACAAATGCATAACTTCTAACACACGAATTTCAAAACCTAATGGCTAAAAATATAAAGTGCTGCATTCTTTGTCAAAAAATATCTCCCCTTACAAATGAACACATCATCCCAGATGCTCTCGGTGGTGAACTCATCTTTAATTGCTTGTGCAAGGACTGTAATTCCAAACTTGGGGAACGAGTTGATAGTCAACTGAGTAATTACGGGCCCATAAAAATAATAAGGGCGACACACGGGATAAGTGGAAAGACAGGAAAAATACCAAAACTTCTACCAACCATTATGCAAGACAAGAATGGAAGAAAGTTCCGACTTTTTCATGACGAGGGTAAGTTAACAGCCCGAATTCTCCCTTCTCCAATTGTACAAAGTGAAGAAGGAGGAAAAATCATGCTTCGGTGGAACTGTGATTCTTCTGACAAAGATGTCATCAACAAAAGACTTGAAAAGGCAAAGAAACAATATGGACCAAAAATTACCAAAACCGAAGTAGTTGAAAGAACAATAGAGAGACCGCTATTAGAAGGGACTTTTACCCTCAATATCAAATTTCCTATTCTTCCGTTCTTAAAGATTGCTTATGAATTTCTGTTTTTAAAATATCCAGATTGTGAAGATTGGCTCGATATTGAAGAAATGCGTCAAGCTCTATTAAGCTGTGATGAATCTCTTGCAAAAAAATTTGTGCTGATGTATGAGTTAAGAGAAGACCTTCCATTTTGGCACCATTTAAGCTTTTTTCAAGGAATTCCGCTGACGTTGCCCGAGGAACTCTCCGCTACTAGCTTGTTTTGTAAAGTTACGCTTTTTGGAAAACTATCCTGCTTGGTCTTCCTTGGAGATCCGGGGCGCTATCTAGATAAGATAGAGAATCAGGCTTATTTACAAGCCTTGAACCCTCAGCTATCTTTAAGGATAGGATTTCCTCCCTTACGATAAGGAAAAATTATAATGTTGTGAACAGCTTTTACCTCGAAACACGGCATTATATAGATATTATCCGCTTTTAACGAAACTCATAAAAATCCAACTAAAGTTATACAAATAACCCGACGCTCAAGAAATCAGGGCGCCGGGAGTATTAAGAAAAGTTTTGAGAAGATGCTATACAACCAATAATCTTTTATTTAGTAGCGGCAACGGCTTTTCCTGTCACTTGTCCAAAAACTAGAGCATCGGTAAGCATCGCTCCGCCCCTATTTAAACCACAGGCGATTTCTCCTGCTGCGTAGAGACCTTTTATCGGCTTTCCGTCCCAGTCAAGAACTTGGTGTTCCGCATTAGTTTTCAAGCCGCCTTTGGTATTTGATCCACCGGCAAACAGCGGAATAGCAAAGAAGACTGTTCCCTCGAGAGCTTTTAAGGACTTAGGATTTCTTCCGAAGTCTTCGTCTCTCCCAACCGTGCTCATTTCATTGAAACGCTTCAATGTTTCTGCCAATTTCTGAGGATCCATTCTTCCTTTATTGACAGAAGTTTCGGCAATCTTCTTGGCTAACTCTTCAATCGAATCTGCTTTTAGAATCCATCCCTTCTTTAAAGCATCAGAATTATCCGAAGAACCATAGTCTACGAAGCCGTAGCCAACGGTCGATCGAGTGAGATTAGCCAATGGGCGAGATTTGAATATCTTCTCCTCAAAAATCTGCCACGCCGGCATATTGTCATATGTCATGGTATCAAGATTCTGTTCGGCGGCTTTTTCATAGACGCTATTGTTGGTAATTCCGCCCATGATCTTGTTCTCAGCGATGAAACGATCTCCCAGAGCATTAACAACGAAAGAACCGGGAGCTCCGACTCCAACAGTTGTGACACCTAAGCGCATTCCGTTGTGGTAAACGGGAGGAGCCCAGATCATTCTGGCTGCACAAGTTGAGACTTTAGATAAAGCAGCTCCAGCCTTTATGCCCATACGTATACCTTCGCCTTCGTTGTAAGGAGTTCCGTAGAACGCAAAGCCTCCGACAGAAGGTCCGGGCAAAAATGCTTTTCGCATTTCGGCACTGTACTCATAACCGCCGGACGCAAGAATTACACCTTTCTTAGCTTGAATACGAATGTCTTTACCGTCTTTCTTTGCAACTACACCTACAACATGGCCGTCTTTATTGAGGATTAAAGAAACTGCCGGAGCGTTATCTATGACTTTAATCAGGCTGCTTCTATCTTGAATGCCTTTTTCTAATGCGCGCCAAAGAGCCTCCCCTTCTGTTGCTTCGCTCTTGGGACCGTTATAGCTGGAAGCTTTGCCCATCCTTGCGGGATACATTAAGTGATAGGAGGCATATGAGCTAGTTTTAGCTCCGGGAAAGTTAACGTACTGAGCCGGTCCGCTAAATTTTTGACCTTTAAGTTCAGGATCCAGAGATTTAAGCCAGTCCATCAAGTTGGGTGTGTATTCGACCCAATATTCAGCCATTCCGTTCGAGATGTCATCTTCTTCTCCGACGGATGGTTTGTCATCGTATTTGGCAGAGAATAAAGCTCTGAAGTATTTGCGCAGTTCTTCTTTGTTTCCGTCTTTATCCGGACAATGAACCCAACCACCGGACATACGGGTGTTAGAGCGTAAGGTGGCTAAGGGTTGTTTTTCAAGAATGATTACAGAAGCTTTATGATCCGCGGCAGTTATCGCAGCAGCGGCGCCAGCACCGCCTAATCCGACAACCACTACATCGGCGGATTCATCAAACTTATTTTCTGGTTCAGAAGCGAAGGCCGGCAAACTACATGCCATTGCTGTTGAACCGACAAGAAAACTTCTTCGAGATATAGAGGTCATTTTGTTCTCCTTGGTTAGAACAAATAAATTATCTGAAGCAAGCAAACTAGTGTCAACGCCCTGGGAGCCTTGTTTTGCATTTTTGCCAGTGAAACAAAAATAGAAGCAACTCACAGTTCGGAATCCTTAACTTGACAATGCACAGCGTTATCGGAGAATTAAAAGGAGGTCCGTTATTCCAAAACTGAATAACTGCACTAATAGACAGTTCTCGCGCCTATTCTAAAAATTCAAAATGGCTGCATCACCTCTTTTCTCGAATACTAAGGAGAGCACATGACAGCCAAAAAGATTACACGTCGGACTTTCTTAGGTACGACAGCCGTGGGCGCCGCTTCAACTTCATTGAGTTTGAATACTTGGGCACAAGCCATTAACAATCAAAAATCACCTTTGATTAACGGAACGATTCCGGCCCTGGAAGACGACGTAAAAGTTGTTAATACTTACCATGAGATCCATTGTCACGGACAATGCATGCTCAAAGCACACGTCAAAGACGGAAAGCTCCTTGCCTTAACCAGTGCCGGCGACATTCCTTCAAAAGACTGTCTTCCATCCGATGAATCTATCGGAAAGATGCAGCGTCGAGCCTGCATGAAAGGTTATGCAGAAAGAAAACGTTTATACGCTCCCGACCGCCTTAAATATCCTCTGATACAAACGATTGAAAGAGGAAATACAGCGGGTTTTAAACGCGTTTCCTGGGATGAAGCATTAGACAGAGCATGCGAGGCAATCCGCAAAATGCAGGATCGCCAAAAAGAACTCGGCTACTTACCGATTTGGAACAATGGCTGCGCTCCGTTAAATATGCTTGGACCCTGCCTCTCCGCTTATGGTCACCATTCAGCCGGCAACCAAAACGACTGCCTCTATAACGCATTAGGAAAAGGCGTTAAAGGACATCCGGCAATCGATATGCTGAACTCCAAACTGATCATCGTTTGGTCGGCTGATCCTCAGACCACTTCTCCGCACTTACCTTTCATCATGACAAAAGCACGAGAGAAAGGTATTCCGATTGTAGTGATCGATACGAGATATACCGGTACGGTAGGCGCTATGGCAACCGGAATTCCGGGTGTTCCGGCTTGGATTGCACCAAGACCGGGAACGGATTCTGCAATCCTTGCTGCCATGGCAAATACGATTTATCGCCGAAACCTTCATAATCCCGCATATCTCAAAGAATATACGTTCGGCTTCTTCCCAGGAGACTCCGTCATCAGCAATTCTCCGGCTAAGAGCCCTGTTGATGGTCATCCATGGAAAGGCCAAAGCTTCACCGTTCCGAAGGGACAAAGTTTTGTTGAATATTTAGATGAATTGAATGCAACACACGGCGGCGAAGAAGGCGTTTTGAAATGGGCAGAACTCCTTTCCGGCGTTCCTGCTAAGACGATTAAGAATCTGGCGATTGCTTACGGCAAAACCAAACCCGCCTGTATCTATTCTGCTTGGACAGCCGGCGGTGCACAAAGAACCGGAAACGGCATGTACTACACCTGGCTTATGCTGGCTCTGGCTGCAATGACAGGAAATGCCACTGTTCGAGGCGGCGGTATCGGTTCTTTGTCTCCGAATGAAGGTATGTCCGTGAAACTCGGCAAAGCTCCGGGCATGGCACACGGCAAAACCTTCAAACCGCTTTTGTTCTCTACTCACGTCTCGAGCCAAGTCATTATGACAGGTCGAGATACGCGCACGTCGGAACAATTAAGAGAGGACATTAAACTTCTGAACGGCATCGATTTAGGCGAAGATCCTAGACTCCACCTTGAAATGTTTATTAAGGGAGCCGGAAGCGGAGATGTATTCAATCAGCGTGCCGCCATCAATCCGAAATTAGAGGCTTGGAATAAATTAACTTCCGTCATTACCTATGACCGCTTCATGAGCACGACGGCCAGGTACTCGGATATTATTCTCCCGGTTGTTACTCATTTCGAAGAAAGCTTCATTACCGGCTCCAGAGTCAAGACCGATACGAATTTCGTTAATCAGATTCTTGATCCGATGTACGAATGCAAGACCGACTGGCAAATTAATGAATTGATTGCTCAGCGTCTCGGCATTAACTGGGGACGCGACGGTAAATCCGACATTGACGTCATGAAGATTCAATGGGCGGGCGCTAAAGTTCCGGAAAAATACAAAGAACTCAATCCTGAATTCAAACTTCCGACCTTTGAAGAAATGCAGAAGGAAGGCAATGTTCAGCTCTTTGTGAAACCGGAAACTTCCGTCATTGACGCAGCCAGGTTCGCTCCGGGAGAATTCCCGACCGATACTGGCAAGATTAACTTCTACTCTCCTTTCCTTGCGGAAAGGGGACGATTAAAACAGAAAGCAGCACGTGCTCAGTATGTCAGACCGCCGGAAGGTATTGAGGATTTGCTTGAAGGTAAGAAAGGAGCGAAAGGAATTGCCTACAGTCTGCAGTTCACGACGCCTCATATGCCCAACAGAAGTCACTCCTCTTTTGATAACACGACTTCTTTAATGGACGCCTTCCCGCATTGCGTCTTCATCAACCCTGAAGATGCACAAAAACGAGGCATTTCCGACGGAGACGAAGTGTATGTGTATAACGATGCAGGCTGCATGAAAATTCCGGCACAAATTACTCTGCGTCAATTGCCGGGTGTGGTTTCTATCGGTGAAGGAGCATGGTACCAACCGAGCCCAACGGAAAAATACGAGGCATGGTTTGATTTAGACGGCGACGGGAAACCCGAGAAACACATTGTCGCAGTGGATGTCGGCGGAGCCGTCAATACATTAACGACAGACCGTGATATCGGAGCGGCGGATCCGGTGCTTCACTTGCAGACCAACAAGTCAGGCGGATTTGCAGCGGGCGGGAATCTTTGCGAAGTCAGCAAACAGAAACCGGCCTAAGTTCATCGACAAAGATTAAAAGGAAGGAATAAACCATGACTCAATATGCATTTTTCTTCAATCAGAAACGCTGCTTAGGCTGCAAAACTTGTGTCATCGCCTGTAAAGAATGGAATGAGAGCAAGCGAGGAGACGCCAATCTCAACAGAGCATTAACAGAGGCTACGGCCGGGACCTTTGATACACCCGCCTCTTGGGGCGCGGGCGCAAGAGCGGATACGCTTAACGGCGCACACTCAAAAGATATTCTTCGCAGATTTGATGCGAAGGAAAACTGGAGACGCGTGACGTTTTTTGAATTCGGCACAAAAGCTCCTAACATTGCCATTGTTCCGTTATCGATCGGCTGCAATCATTGTTCTGAACCGGCTTGTATTCCGGTTTGTCCTGTTAAGGCCATTTCTAAGGAAGCTAAATACGGCGCAGTCCGAGTGGATTCTTCCAAGTGCATCAGCTGCGGAGCCTGCCGAGCTGCCTGTCCGTGGGACGCACCTCAGTACTACAAAGATTTGCAGGCTGAGGGGCCCAGACCTCCCATGACCAAATGCGATCTTTGTTATGACAGATTAGAAAAAGGACTTAAACCTGCTTGTGTGGCATCTTGCCCCGGACGAGCATTAGAGCTTCTTCCCGTAGAAGAAATTCTGAAGCTTCATCCGAATGCAACACGCACTGCTCTCGGATTTAAGCAAGAGGATGTCAACCGTACGAAACCGAACATTTACTTTGAGCCCCGAGAACTCTTCTTCTAATTAATATGGTGAGCATTAAACAAAGCGAGGTTGAATTGAATCATTCTTCCGAACAATGTTCAGAGCTCTTCTTCAAAACACTGGGGCTGCTCTTTTTAAACGGCCCCAGTGAAGAGAATGTTCAGCTCTTAACTTTAGGATTAGAGAATTGCCGACAATGCGGGTTGATTTCTCAAGCCGAGTATGAGAAGCTTTCGGAGCAGCTCGACTTGCAAGCACTCGGCCGAGATTACGGATCTCTCTTTTGTCTCGGAAGTTCCAGCCTTTCTCTTTATGAGAGCGTCTGGCTAACCGGCCTGGCGATGCAAGAGCCAAGGGACGAATTAAGAAAAATCTTAAGAGCGTGCGGTTTGAAACCGAACACGAATTCCAATGAACCGGAAGATCATCTCGGCTTTATCTATTACTGCGTCGGGATGCTGCTGGAAAAACGGAGGGGTGCAGACGGAGATTTAAGAGAGTCGGAGGATATGAGTCCGCTGAAGGAGACGGTTTCGCACTTGAAGTGGACGCGACTCCTCGCCGGAGCTATCTCGGATAGGCATGCGGGTAATTTCTATTCGAATATCGTCTCTATAGCGAATAGACTTGCTAATGAAACGATAAATAAAAACGATTAGGAGCAGTTGTCAACTACCTCGGCCTAAAGGCCGAGGCTTGAAAAAGTCTCTAGTTGACTAGCCTCAGTCCGTCGTTTTGAGGACTACGTTGGTTGGGAATGCACAGGCACCGCGGGATGCAGATCCTAGTCCCGCGCTCTGCGGCCGTTGGTTAAAAGCTCTGAGAGGTAAGAGCGGTGCTGTCGGCTTGAAACCCCTTCCAACATTGGCGAAGGATCACAACCGGTCGAAAGACCGAGGAGAGAAAACTTGAGAGTATTTCTACTAAACAAACGTGGAAAGCCGCTGATGCCCTGTTCACCGGCAAAAGCGCGCCTACTGCTTAAAGAGAAGAAAGCTATTGTTGTAAGGCGCACGCCTTTCACCATACAGCTGACGATTGCAACGGGCGAGTCCAAACAGCCGGTGAGTCTGGGTGTTGATGCCGGATACAAACATGTCGGCCTTTCCGCATCAACGGAAAAGGCTGAGCTTTATGCATCAGAAGTCGAACTCCGTCCGGACGTCTCTGATCTGCTCTCTGCTCGTCGTACGTTACGACAGTCCCGCCGTAACCGCAAAACGCGCTATCGCGCACCGAGGTTCGACAACCGCATCCGCACCAAGCGCAAAGGGTGGCTTGCACCATCAGTTGAAAATCGAATCAACGCGCACTTGTCGCGCATAGGAGCGATTCTTCGACTGTTGCCGGTCACGAAGATCACCGTGGAAACGGCGTCCTTCGACACGCAGCTGCTGAAGAATCCCGACATTTCGGGAAAAGAGTACCAAGAGGGAGAACAGCTTGGTTTCTGGAATGTTCGAGAGTATGTTCTTTTCAGAGACGGGCACGCTTGTCAGCATTGTCACGGCAGATCGAAAGATCCGGTGCTCAATGTTCATCACTTGGAAAGCAGACGCACTGGCGGAGACTCGCCCGGCAACCTGCTCACGCTTTGTGAGACGTGCCATAAAGCACTTCATCGCAGAGAAATCAAGCTGAAGACCAAGCGCGGGCAGTCGTTCCGTGCGGAAGCCTTCATGGGAATTATGCGCTGGGAGGTACTGAACCGCCTAAAGGCGTCGCATCCTGAGCTGGAGGTGCACAACACCTACGGCTACCGAACCAAGCACACACGAATCGTGAACGGCATCGACAAGTCGCATTGTGCGGATGCTTTCTGCATCGCCGGCAATCTCGGCGCCACAAGGCTCGGCGAATTCTTCTTCCAGAAGCAGACGCGTCGGAACAACCGGCAGATTCACAAGCTTTCCATCCTCAAACACGGGCTTCGAAAGCGCAATCAGGCGCCTTTTGAGGTCAAAGGCTTCCGTCTTTTTGACAAGGTTGTTTGCCAGGGAGAAGAAGGCTTTATTTTCGGCCGTCGATCCTCCGGGTCTTTTGATGTACGAAAGCTCGACGGCACCCGCATTTCAGCGGGCATAAGCTACAAAAAGCTGCGTCTGCTGGAGAAGAGACGGACCTATTTAAAAGAAATTCGAAAGGAGGAGGCGCTTCCTCCCCTGCCTGAAGGAAGGAGTCTCCGCGCCTAAATTTGATGAATATCAAGTTATTGTTTATTCCTCTGCTCCTTTTTTCTTCTCAGCTTTATGCGGAGACCATCCATCTCGGCATTCTTAACACTTCGGGCAATGAAGCAGAAAACGTTCTTTATGCAAAGACTGCCTCTGTACTCAAGAACAAATTAAAGCCGAGGACTGTGGAGGTTTCGACTTACGATTTGCCGGGATTAGAGAAAGCCATTGCCGCAGGAAAGCTGGATTTCTTTATCTCCAATCCTGGCTTTTATGTTTCCAGCCGGCAAAAACTCGATACCACTGCCCTCGCCTCTCAAAGCAATCAATTTTTTGGTCGACCTGACCGAGCGTTGGGTTCAGTTTTTATTGTTCCACAGGAAAACAGCAATATCAATTCTCTTCGAGATTTAGAGGAAAAAAGCGTTTGCGCCGTTGCGCCCAATGCTTACGGCGGTTTATATATTGCTTTAGGTGAGCTCAATCGAAGAGGCTTTGATCCGGATAAATTTTTTAGTTCCATTCACTACTCGGGTTACCCAATGCCAAAAGTTCTTGAAGATCTCAAGGCCGGCAAGTGTGAAGCTGCGATCGTGCGAACCTGCCTTCTCGAGGAACTCTCTGCTTCGGGACAGATTAAAGAGAATGAATTCCGAGTGATCGAACCACGTGAGACAAGTTCAAAGGAACATTGCGTTCGCTCTACAGGTCTTTATCCCGGATGGGTTTTTGCTGCAACTAAGAATACTTCAGAAACATTAAGGAAAGAAACTACGAAAGTTTTGTTTTCCCTTCCTGCCGTTCAAGGCAATGAATGGAGTGTTCCGCGGAACTTTGCCGAACTAGACAATCTGTATAAAAACTTAAAGGTTGGACATTACGAATACCTGAGAAACTGGGACTGGAAGGAATTCATTCGGAACTACTGGAGTTTTATTCTCATTGTTTTTATCGTGATGATTGCTGTTTTCCTTCACAACCTCATCTTGAAACGACAGGTAGAAAGAAGGACCGAACGTCTTAGGCAGACGATGAAAGAAAAGCTTGCCGAGCATCAAGCGGCCGTCAGTGCGAATCGTCACTTACATGACATGGAAAAAATCAATCTTGTCGGTATGCTTTCCAGCATGATCGCGCATGAGCTCAGACAACCGCTCACAGTTATCCGGAACTATTCAGAAGGGCTCAGAGATATCCTCCATTCTCCGGATTACGATGAGAAAGTTTTAGAGGAAGCGCTCAAGGTCATTGATGAACAGTCCATCCGAGCATCTTCGATCATTGAGCATATGCGCGGACTGATTAAGGGAAAAGAATCGAAGGTCCGGGAAGTCAATTTAAATTCGTTGGTTCCGTCCATCATCGAAACGTATAGAGAATTAGGCGGAAAATACGAAGTCAATATCGTTACGTTGAACAACGCCTCGGTTTCAGTCCGGATTGATCCCACTCAGTTTGAAATTGTCCTTCTCAACTTGCTCAATAACGCTTCCGAAGCGATAACTCAGCAGGAAACGAAACCAGTCATCTCCGTCGGAATCTCCTGCGAAAACGGTGAAGCCGCCGTTACTGTCGCCAATGAAGGATTTTTAGAGCATAAAGAATCCTTTAATAACCTGTTTGCCGTGAAGAACTCAACGAAAGCCAACGGTCTCGGACTGGGATTGGCTATTGCGGCAAGAGTCGTTGAACGCTGGGGCGGCCAGCTCAGCATTCGTCAGCAAAATAAAGAGGTCATCGCATGTATCCTTCTTCCGAGCCTATAGACCCATCAGTTCTCCGCTTAGTTCAGGAAAAGTCTTTAGTCAGAATTGTGGACGACGATGAGACTGTCGCTAAGTCTTATGAATTTATGCTTCGCTGTTCCGGCTGGAACTGCAGGATCTTTAATAGTGCGGAAGATTATCTTGCCTTTGAAAACGTTCAGATCGGATGTTTGATCTTAGATGTCCGTATGCCCGGGCTCTCGGGGCTGCAGCTTCAGCAAAAGCTAGAGATTCTTGAACGCGAGATTCCTATCATTTTTGTGACAGGGCACGGTGACGTCGATATGGCAGTCCTTGCACTGAAACGAGGTGCTCAGGACTTCATGATGAAGCCCGTTGATCCGCAGAGGCTTAAGGGGGCAGTTTTTCAGGCATGTCAGAGTGACCTGCTCCACTTCTTGAGAAGTCAAAAGGAAGAAGCCGAGAGAGAAGCAACGAGTTCGCTTTCGCAAAGAGAGCGAGAGGTTGCACAGCTCTTGGTGCAAGGTTTGCTTTACAAACAAATCGCAGACAGGCTCGGCTGTTCGGAAAGGACGGTGAAATTTCACAAGGCCCGGATTGCAGAGAAATTAGGTGTTAAAACTCCGGCGGAGATTGCTTTGAAATTATCGAATGTTCCAAGAATTGAGAGTTAGGACCAACTCGTATTGCCGACACATAAGCCCGGATCGCAACAATAACCCCAAGTTCATCAATTTGTAGTTGATAATTGGAATAAGAAAGGCCAGCTTAGCGTTCCATATTTTGGGCGGCAAAAGGGCTTTAATATAATCGTGCAACAAACAAAACATTACTAAAGAAGGAGAACCAATAAATATGAAAGGATCAGAAGAAAAATTCGTTATTTTCATGAAAGGCTCTGACAGACATTTCATTATCCCTGTCTACCAACGCAACTATGATTGGAGATTAGAGAACTGCAAACAACTATATAACGACCTCGTAAAAATTATTAAAAAGGATCATTCCTCTCACTTTTTTGGAAGTCTTGTTTCATATAATTCGGGGAGCGATGATGAGTATCTAATTATTGACGGGCAACAACGTTTAACTACAGTCACATTGTTGTTTTTAGCCATGTACAATCTCATTAATCGAGGGGTACTCTCTTATAAAAGACCAAAATTGGAAGAAAGAATTCAAAAAGAATTTCTCCTCGATGAGTACAACTCCTGGAATACCAAGATCAAGTTAAACAAGAATGATCAATTGGCCTTTGTCAAACTTTTTTCAGACCCTTCTGAACATATTCGTAGCTCCAACGTAACGGTCAACTATGAATATTTCTATGATCGCCTTCAGCAGGAAGAGATTTCGATTGACGATCTTTACGAGGCTATTTGCAGATTGGAATTTATTCACATTCGATTGGAACGAGATGATAATCCTCAACTAATTTTCGAGAGTTTGAACTCTACCGGCCTTGACTTAAGCGAAGGTGACAAAATAAGAAATTTCGTTCTTATGGGGTTGTCCACTGAAGAGCAAGAAAATTATTATGAGAATTTCTGGAATAAGATTGAATTAAACACTAACTACGACGTTAGTTCATTCATTAGAGACTACCTGAGCGTAAAACAACAAGCTATTCCTTCTCAAAAGAAAATCTACTCTAAATTTAAAGAATTCGTTGAGCAAGCTGACCTCCAAGTGGAAAACCTACTATCTGAGATGCTAGCTTATGCAAAACGCTATCGCATTCTTCTAGAAGGTAATACCAAAAACAAGGACTTTGATGGATGTGTTACACGCTTAAATCGGCTAGAGACAACTGTTACCAGACCCTTTTTTCTCGAGGTACTAAGGCTTCTTGACGAAAAGAAATTAACCATGGCTCAGGTCACGGAAATTTTTCTAATCGTCGAAAATTATCTTTTCCGTAGAACTATCTGCAGTATATCTACCAGTTCCCTTAACAAAATTTTCCTAGCGCTTCACAGAGACATCCTTCGGTATGACGGTACTGAAGAAGATTACGTTGAAAAGCTAAAATTTTCGCTTCTTTCCAAGAAAGAAACAGCCCGTTTCCCCGATGATAAGGAATTCGCTAGAGAGTTTGAAACGAGGCCTGTGTACCAAATGAATAGTAAAAATAAAATTTACATTCTTGAGAGATTAGAAAACTCCGGTACTTCTGAGGATAAGGATGTATATCGCCACTATGATGACGGAACTTATTCTATCGAACATATCATGCCTCAACATCTTACCCCATGGTGGCAAAAAGAATTAGGGGATGATTATGCCAAGATTCAGGAAGAGTGGCTTCACAGAATTGCGAATCTTACATTGACCGCTTACAACTCAAGCTACAGCAACAATTCTTTTACAGAAAAGAAAACAATGAAGAACGGCTTTGACGAAAGCGGCATTCGCTTAAACACTTGGATAGCTAAAAAGGACAAGTGGACACAAGCTGAACTAGCAGAACGAAGCGAGTATCTGGCAGATAAAGCTCTTTCCATCTGGCCGAGCCCAACCACCCAATATAAGCCTAAAGAGAAGCAATTCGATAGTTACACACTTGAGGACGACGTCGACTTTAGAGGCCGCTCTATTGTTAAATTCTCGTTCAAAAATACAGAACAACCCGTCTCTACCTGGGTCGAGATGTTCCAACGCGTAGTCCAAATTTTATATGCAGAAGATAAAAGCATCATCGCAAAAATCCCCTTTTCTGATCAAGAAACCGGCCTATCCTTGCACTTCAAAGCGAATTCGGATGGCTCCAATAAATATTTAGAAATAGGAGACGGAATTTATATCTGGACAACTACAAACACCCAAAGCAAACTTTCCGGATTGAAGCGCTTATTCAAGCTATATGGTGAAGATCCTTCTGACTTAGCGTTTTATCTGCGCGACTAGGATTGCTCCCGCAACAAAGAATGAAAAAATATTGGAATATTTCCGTGGTTGCTTCAATAGGTTTGAATTAGCAAAGGATATCATTTATTTTTATGAAGTAACTAGAAGATACTTTTCTTAGTTAATTAGGGGTTGTAGAGTCATAGATTCGCAACCCCTTATTTATCTTTAGGTCTTCTTTCGTTACCTCGCAGCGTTTTTTACCAACTCAATGGCTTATGCTTAAAGAATTTTTTACTCAGATGCTACACAAGATCTCAAAATCTAGTTGTTCACGCATACCCCCACCCACAAAAACTCTCATTTTTTTATCATAAAGTCCTTAAAGCCATACATAAAACTTCAATTTTCCTAATAAAAGTGCCTTTAGAACCTCCTTATATATGCCTCTATTTTTCACATGTAAACATCGCATTACTCGCTCTTTAACCTAATTGCATAAGGTTCACAAAATTATTAAAACAGATCCAGACACCCCATAGACAGACAACCAAGTAAACACCGATAAAAGATAAAGGGAGGGTTATATTACAGAACCACCCTAAACATGTGAGGCTTAACGCTTTTATCTCGATCACCCGACTACATTCATCTGTAATAAAATTTAATCTTCAACCTACAAAAATACCAAGGGAATGAGATGAAACCTTCTAAATTGATTATCGACAACCGTGCCAAAGCTTTTGAAGACCTTCTTAGGCTCTCATCTAAATTAGATATTGCTTCTGCTTTTGTTTCTTCCAATGAAATTTGGAAGACCATCGAAGAACGGGCAAGGAAAGACTCTTTGGTGGTCCGACTCATTGCAGGAATTGACAACGCTATCTCGGATCCAAAATTACTTGTTTCCAAATCACCTAACATCAGAATTCGTGTTGCCAAAAGATCTGGTGATAGTGGTATATTTCATCCCAAGCTGTACATTTTTCATTTAAAGAACGGTGAAAAAGTCATTCTTTTGGGAAGCGCGAATTTCACGACCAACGGCTTCAACAAAAATCAAGAAATTCTTTTCCAAGTCACCGATACCCAAAGCACTCAACCATTCATTAACTATTTCAATAATCTTTGGGATGACAACAACAAGACCGGGCTCTTCTTAAAAGAAGAGCTGGAGGTATATACCCAGAAGCACGAAAAATATAAGAAGCTTAAAAAAGAGATGACAGAAGTTTCTTACAGTACTGCACCATCCACTGTTGGAGAGACCTTCATAGAGGATGAAAATGAGAATTCATTCTCTCAATATTGTTCTCTTCTATACCGCGTAGCAAAAGAACGTTTTGATTGGGCAGGACTAGAAGATCCTGGCGAAAGACTGTTTGTGCTTCTTGATGCTATTGAAGAATGCCATAATCTAATCAAGAATCACGATCTTCCGTACGATGAGGATGACATCCATAAGATTCTTGGGACTCACGAGCCTTATGCTGTTTTGGGTGAGCAAAGAAGGTGGAATTTGAATTCCCAATTAAAAAACAATACTGGTGAGGCTAAATTAATTCATGCAGCCTTGAAGGAATTTTCTCTCAAGCAACTTTCTTCTAATGTAGAAGAAAGAACTAAGGAAGTTCTTGAAGTTTATGATTATCTAAAAACTTTCTCCGGCACTGGTAACTCTCGAGCAACAAGATTACTAGCTCTTGCTCGACCTGATTTTGTTGTTTCTTATAACAAACAATCTGAAGAACTTTTAAACGAAGTAACGGGGTGTGAAACAACGGATAACGAAGACGAATTGAGAGAGAATTATAGGTCCATCCTCCAGTGGCTCTGGTCAAAATCATGGTTTAACGCAGACTCAACTAATTTAACCGGAACAAGACTCCAAATCTGGAAGAATCGAGCAGCTCTAATTGATATTTTGGCTTATTCAAGAAACATTAAGAAAAAACCGGGGCTAAGAAAGGAAATTTTAGAATTTCTGAACCAAGTGTAGACTGCGTTTGGTGAGAACTAGACGTCCGAGGACAGGTAAACTGAGCGTGGACACACAACTTCATAAAATAGGTGTCCACTTCAATTCTTGATAGTAAATTTCAGTTCTGTTTATGTTCTATCTGAAATGGCAAGGACAAATAGATTTCTTTGAAGAGCTAACGCGTAAAAACTTTAGTACTAGGCTGAGTTTGGTAAGCAGCGGAAATTCGCCTTGTGCACTCTAAGATTCCAGACTATTAAGAAAATCGCAGACCCTCCTATGAGTCTGTGACTAAAAAGAATGGGATGTCTAATCAAATGCTAATAACACCCCTCTAGTTAACCTTTAAAATATGCATTAACTTCAATATTTCAACCCAAGGTTTTTAATATGAATCAAAGCGGATCCACTTGGAACAAATGGGATTTACACATCCACACTAACGCTTCTGACGGTAAGAGCTCTTGCGAAGAGATCGTTCAGGCAGCGGTGAAGAATGAAATTAAATGTATAGCGATTACAGACCATCATACGTTTGAAAACATAGACGTAATGAAAAAGCTTGGAAAAGCTCAGGGAATTTCAGTAATCTCAGGGATCGAATTTAGGACTGAATATGGGCAGAAGTCCGTTCATTTGATTGGATTGTTTCCAGATACATACGAAGATATTGTCCTTGATAAGATTTTTTTAACGGAGAACGTTTTAAATCAATTAGGTATCTCTAGATCAAAGATAATTCGACTAGGCCGAGAAAATGAACCTCAAGGACTAACAGAGGATTACTATTTTAAAAAAGGAATGTTCAAAACTCAGGTCAACTTCAAAGAAGCCGCAAACCTAATCCATAGATATGGAGGTTTGGTCACAGTTCATGCTGGAAAAAAATCAAATGGCATTGAAACCGAGATGTTACATGAAAGAAAAAATAGAAACATTTCGATTGAAGAGTCTTTATCAAATTTAAAAGAAGAATTATTTAAAGAAGGATATATCGACATCTGTGAACTTCCCAAAAAAGATTTGAACCAAGCAACTTTTTATCAATCTAACTTCAATAGGCCTTCAATTACGTGTTCTGACGCACATTCTGCTGAACATGTAGGAGATAATGCTTGTTGGATAAAGGCGGATACAAATTTTTACGGACTAAAACAAATCTTATGTGAACCAGAAAGAATATCTTTTTCAGAACCTGAAATTTTAGAAAGGCTTCGAAATCATCCAGATAAATTTATAAGAAAGATAGAAATTAATAGGACAGTTGCGGCCACAATGCCTGAAATTTGGTTTAAAGACATTCAAATTCCATTAAATCCAGGCTTAGTTGCTATCGTAGGAAGCAAAGGTAACGGCAAAAGTGCAATTACAGACATAATTTCTTTATGCGGAGACACTTCTAACGAGAATTGGTCTTTTCTAACGCCTGCCAAATTTAGAATGCCCCAACCTTTCAATCGTTCTAAGCAAATTGAAGCCAGACTTGAATGGGAAGATGGATCTTTCTCAGACAAAAAAACATTAGACCTCCCATCTGACAAAAACAAACCTGAGAGAGTTAAATACATACCTCAAAACTTCTTAGAACAACTTTGTGTCACAGAAAAAAGTAGAGATTTTGAGCAGGAACTCAAAGAAATAATTTTTAAGTATCTGAAACCAGAAGAACGCTTTAATCATGAAGATTTGGACTCCCTTATAGATTACTTGACAACTGAGAACAAAAAGACAAACCAGATACTAAAAAATGAGATTAGTTCATTAAACGAAGAAATTATTAAGCTCGAAACTAAAAAGCAACCAGATTACTTGGAAAAGTTAAATAATGAACTAACATTAAAAAGAAAACAAAAGGAATATGAATGTTCAAATCCTCCTAAAGAAATCTCTGACACTCAAGAAAAAGATTCTGACAAAACTAAAAATCTAAGAATTAAAATTACTTCATTACAAAACTCTTGCACTAACTTGCAATCAGAAATAAGAAAGTTAGAAGCAAAGAAGGTCGATTTACTAACTTCAATCAAAAAATTAATAGATAGTGAGGAGTCTCTTGGGAGATATTATTCCTTATTAATCTCAGAGAGAAATAAAGTATCAACTGTATTCCAAGAAAATGGGTTAGACATAAACTCAATTATATCAGTACAATATAATCCAGAAATTATTCGATCAAAAGTTCGTGAACTGAGAAATGCAATATCAGCCATAGATACCGACTTAATTTCAATAAAAAATTCTCTCACCAGCGAGCAACAGACTATAGAGAATGAGAAAAAATCTCTAACAAAATCCCAGCAAGAGTACCAGAATTATTTAAATAACAGAAATGCTTGGGAGAATAGGATTAGAGAATTAGAGGGTTCAAAAGATTTACCTGGAACGATAGAATATCTCCAATATCAAATTGATTATATTAAGAATAAATTAACTCAAGACCTAAATGAAAAAATCAGTCAAAGGAAAGCCCTATTGGAGAAATTAATTTTAAACAAGAAAGAAATATTAAAAATATACAACGATCTTTATTCTCCAATAGTAAACTTTATTGATAAATATAAAAATCAATTAAGCGATTATCCTATTGAATTTAATTCAACTTTCACAATTGAAAATTTTGGAGAAAAATTTTTTGATTTCATTAACCAACAAGTTTCTGGCTCTTATTATGGTAAGGAACAAGGTGCGATAAGAATACAAAATACAATAGAAAAAGTTGATATGACCAAGCTAGAATCCATCGCTAATTTTCCTTATGAAATTAACCTAAGTTTATTTTCCGACTTAAGAGAGGAAAAATCCAACCCAAAAATTATTGAAACTCAATTGAAGAAAGGACACACAAAATTAGAGTTATATAATTTTCTTTACGAGATGGATTATCTGAAACCAGAGTTTCAACTTAAAATGAATGGAAAACATCTGAGTTCCTTATCCCCCGGAGAACGAGGTGCTTTGCTTCTTCTGCTCTATTTATTCATCGATAATGATGACAAACCTCTTATTATTGATCAACCTGAAGAAAATTTGGATAATGAAAGTGTCTATAAATATTTAGTTAGATTTATAAAAGAAGCAAAAAAGAAACGACAAATTATAATGGTAACCCATAATCCAAATTTAGCGGTGGTTTGTGATGCGGACCAAATCATACAAATGAAAATTGATAAGGAAAATGCGAATGAAGTTTCTTTCCAAGCCGGGGCAATCGAAAATCCCAAAATTAATAAAATCCTCATCGACATTCTAGAGGGCACATACCCAGCGTTCCATAACAGAGACAGTAAATACTTTGCCAAGTCCTAACTTTAAATAGGAAACTCAGCATAGTTAATCCTAAATCTTTGAAATTTTCTGACCTCAAACTCTCAAGACTGAGATTGAGGTCTTTTTTTTAAGTAAGTTGCGTGTCAGAAGGCAAATAAATCCCTGCCTTCCGGCATACCCATTGGAGTTCACACTAATTTGACCTAAAAATAAATATACAGGACAAGTTAACTGAAGAAGGACAAAAGATCCTCGGACAGTTAGTAGAGAGGGACCTGTTTTCGTTAGGTCGAAAAATTAAAGCGCAGACAAGAAGTAACTCTACGTTTTTATGTCAAACTTCCCGACTCCACACCTCAATTATTTTTGGATGGATTTTCTCATTATTTCCGCTGGGGCTTTTCGCAAATTTCCGTGAACTTTCCTTAAGTTCACGGATTTTGGCTTCAGGTTTCTTTCTTTTTGGCTTTGTCTCCCCGGCCTAAATCAACGGAGGCAGGAGGCCGAGGGTGATTTAGGCCGGGGCGATAGTTTTTACTTCATAACCTTCTCACGTTTTTCACGCATTGAAGGCCCTTTAAGTTCCAAGCGATGACTGCCGTTTGCAATACGATCCATCATTGCATCTCTCTGATCACCTCTTCCTCCGATATACTCGTACCATTGATCAAACGGATATTGACTGGAGATGATTAGACCTCGTTTATTCCAGCGTCGGTCAAAAAGCTCTAACATTGCCTCTCTTACCTCATCTTTCGCCTTTAAAAGATTGAAGTCGTCAAGCCCGATAAGGTCATAGCGGTCCAGCTGATCTGCTAATCTGCTGAACCGCTTCTCGTCGACGGCAATTGCTATGTCCTCCATTAAATCTCGAGTTTTTACATAACGACACCTGTATTGATGCTCAGCAGCGGCCTTAATAAGACTTTTCATGATCCAGGTATTGCCGGTTCCCGACATTAATATCCATGAAGGTTCCTCTGCAGCAAGCCATTCGCATCTGGCCAGTTCCCGCACGTAATTTTCGTCCATACCCCTATCCGGAGTAAAGATAGTGTTGTCGAGACCAACCATGCTGTCGCAGATTCCACTTTCTTTAATGCGCCGCTGGATTCTTTTTTGCGTTCCGCTGTCCAGCTCAGCTCTGAGTACCAAGGCCACACGATCTCCGAAGTCCAACTTCATTGCACCGGGATCTCCAAGCTGCTGTTCGTATGTTTAAAAGCTGCCGGGAGTTTCAAATCAGTAAATACTTTTGCGACCTCTGCCGCGTCAATTTTCATTGTCATCACTACTCCTAATTTTTTCATCCTTTATTGAAGCGGCTTTTGTAATATTCAGCTCCTCGCACTGAACGGCAATCGATAACATCCAAAGTTGCCCCATGTTTGAGCCGTTTCTGTTTATATCTAACCCCTTCGGTTTATACTATTTTCTGCAATGCGTCGCGGTACCCTCTGAAGCTGATAATTGTTTTCTTCAAGAGTTCCTCATAAACCTTATCCATGAAGTCTTTCTCGTATTTTTTGCTCAGCGATAAGAACCCTTTTAGGTGTCTAACAGCCATGCTGTTATTCGGTTTAGCGAGCCGTTTTGCAACTTCCCATGCCTTGACTCCTAACTGAACTCTAATTCGGTCCAGCAGTTCCTCTTTGTTTTCAACGAGGTACTTCAAGTCTTGAGGTATTAAATCCTTTCTTTGAGGCTCCGGCCCGTCGCTGGGATTTCGCATCTTGGTCGTAGTTAGGATTTCTCCGTCGGAAGGATCAATGAAGGAGATCTCTTTTGTTTGGGTGTCTGTCTTCACCAGCAGTTCTTTTCCAACATATCCCCACGGAACGTTGTATCGAACGTTTTCTAATCGGATCTGGTTGTTGGGCCGCACCTTTCTGCTCATTACCTTACTGTGAGCTGAGTACTCAATCAGCGGAAACGATCGCAGTAGATTTCTTTCTTCCGCCTTGTATCGGCTGAACCTGCTATTTCCAGGTCGCTCAGTCAACTCTGTTATTAAGTTGGGCGAGCAACGGCTCAATTGCGCTGTTTATTTCCTCAATGCTGAAGAAGCTCCGCTTGTTAAGATGGTTCAGAATTCTGTCTTGAAATTGCTTAACAGCGTTTTCGACCAAAGCTTTATGCCGGCTTTTACCTGGTTCAACTGCGTATCCAAGGGTGTTGTTGGAATCGCAGAAGTTACTAAATTCCGGCGCAAGGTCAGGATCATACTTGTCTGCGTTTTTTACCAGAGGATTAGAGTTATCAAGCCAGGTTTCGTCCGTGACCCCATCGAAGTAATGGAACATCTTGGTAATTCCCGTCAGCCAGTCTTCTCTGGTTTGGCTGTTTTGGCAGTGCAGAAGATCAATCCGTTGTAGCAAAGCACTCCGACGAAGATCTGTGCTGTTTTAACTGAACCGTCGTTTTTGTTTTTCCAACACACTCCATCCCCGCTGTAATCGATCATGCACATGTGGCCAGGAGTAAAACTGTTCAGTAAACAGACATCTTGAAGTTCCTTGGAGGCTAGCTGTCTCGTTCGTTTTAACTCTCGGTAGAAAGCCGCTTTGCTAATGGGCTCGCAGCCTTCTGGAACAGAGGCCAGATATTGCGAGTAGACGTTCTGGACCGTCATTTTCGGAGCCGAGGCCTTTACAAGAAGATCCTCGTAATCGGGCAAGAAGACGTTTTGACGAGACTAGCTGCGCGGCCGAAGTATTTCTTCGATGTCTTGCTCGGATAATATCCGTAAATTTTCCGCAGTGAGATTGTTTTGCTTGGCTTTCTTGAGCCACTCATTGATCGTAGACGTGGGAGCAAGAAGCTTCTTCGAGATGGCAGAAGTCGTAACTCCTGCTTCCTTGAAGCGTATTGCCTCAATGACTGTTTCAGTTTTATATTTCATAAAATTTCCTTTAAAAACTGTCAGTTGACAGCAAATAAAGGATAGTTCGCCCACGGAACTTTAAGAAGAAACAACGGAAGTCTTAGAAACGGAGCCAGGTGTCGGAGCTATTCTCAAACTTTTAACTTTGAGAGGAATTAACGGCATTTTGAAATAAAACTGCGACGTTTTGAGATTTAACGACGGTCGTAAGATAAAGATTGACGTAACTCATAGAAAAAACAACAAAAATCTGAAATTCGTCAGCGGAAATTCTAGAGTCAGTCAAAGATACGAGGCCAAAGGAAAAATCGTAGAAAAGCTGTCCAACCCTTTGAGATCAAAAAGCGGAAGATTGATATTTTCAGAAATTATGAAGCCAACGGTTTTGAGAAAAACCAACGGAAATTTGAGAATTTTTCACATTAATTTCAAAAAAATCCAGATTGCCGGTGCATTAATTCTGGAATGAGCAAAAAACCGGGATTATATTACGTAGGTGTTCCTCGTAAAGTTAAAAGCTCGATATGAAAGGGGATCTCGGGAGCTCCTGCTTAGAAGAATGAGCTGCAAACTGCCCAGTGGCCGAAATCTTGTCGGGTCTCCAGAAAAGCGGTCGAAACCATGAGGAACTTGTAACCTTCCTAAAAAGCTTGGATTAGATTCGGGGTTACGGATTTGAGTGTACGCAACCCCAAAAAAGTTCAAACCTTGTCCAACAACTAAGATTTCCATTTTGTGTCGAAATAGAAACTACAGAGTAGACAGAGGATAGGCTCATCCAAACTTGTCTTAGCTTTTATGAAACATTTGAGGTGATAATCCTGAATGTCTATTAAGCTATCATTGAAGTAGTTGAAATAGTTGCCGAAAATGCGCTCCCTTCTTCAGATAATTAAAGTGGCATGCCCATTGTCGTCATGCTACCTTGTCAACTTCAAGTTTGAAATACCGCATTACCAAAAGAAAACTTCAACATCTTGCGAAAGCTCCTAATTTGAAAGAACGACATTAGGAAAGAAGCTGATTTTTGGACGAGGTTGCATTCCTAGAAAGTAGACTCATTCGACCGTAACACTTTTTGCTAAGTTTCTAGGTTTGTCAACGTCTGTTCCCTTAAGTGTTGCAGTGAGGTAAGCCAACAATTGTAGTGGAATAACGTACGCCATTGGCTCTAATCCTTCCGGAACGGCGGGCATTTTGATAACGTTTAAACCTTTGTCAATATCGCTTTCAAGCGAGGAATCATCAGACAATATGAATACTTTGCCTTGTCTAGCCCTCACCTCTTGAATGTTACTTTTCACTTTATCAATCAAACCATTAAATGGAGCCAGCACAAAAATAGGTAAATTTTTATCTACTAATGCTAATGGTCCATGCTTAAGCTCTCCTGCCGGGTAGCCTTCAGCATGAATATAAGAAATTTCCTTTAGTTTCAAAGCACCTTCCAAAGCAATGGGGAACAGGTGCCCACGACCTAAGAAAATAGAATCACTGGCATCCACTAGCTCCTCTGCCCATTTAGATAAACTTCCTTTCAAGGAAAGGGTTTTTTCTAAAACTTCATGAAGTTTACTTAGTTGGATCGACAACTCTTGGGTGTTCAAAGCAAATTTAGTTTTCCCGATAGCAGCTGCCAATCCAAATAATGCAATTAACTGAGTCGTAAAAGCTTTAGTCGAAGCAACCCCAATTTCCGGACCAGCCTTTGTAATAAAATGCGCCCCAGTTTCTTTCACCATCGAACTTGTCTCTACATTGCAAATGGAAAGAGTCATGGTCATGCCTTGCTCTTTAGCATGCTGTAATGCAGCCAGAGTGTCAGCAGTTTCGCCAGACTGAGAAATCACTACAACTAAAGTATCAGGATCTGAAACACTCAACCTGTAACGGTATTCACTTGCAATTTCTATAGCGCAAGGAACTTTTGCTATTTTTTCTAACCAATACTTTGCTACCATACCAGCGTAATAGCTCGTCCCGCACGCGAGAAGCAATACCCTCTTTAACTTGTTAAAATACTCTGGAGCGTTGAAACCAAAAGCTTGTGGAGCAAAACCTGCTAGTGACTCAATGGTGTGTCTGACTGCTTCAGGCTGTTCGTAAATTTCTTTCTCCATGTAGTGAGAATATTTACCTAAGCAAAGATCATGAACTTTTGCCTCTATGGTTGTTAGGGGCCTCTGAACACTCTTAAAACCATCCACGACAAAAGTATAAATTTGATAGTGATTCGGTGTTACTACCGCAATGTCTCCGTTTTCAAAATATACAAATTTATCTGTAACGCCAGATAATGCCAGAGGATCGGAAGCGATAAAATTTTCCTTTTCACCTATACCGAGAACCAATGGGGCACCCCTTCTCGCCGCAACCAGCTTTTCTGGCTCATCTTTGGACATCACTGCAATAGCAAAAGCACCTTTTAATAAAGGAACTGCTTTTTTAAAAGCAGAAAAAAGATCGCCTTCATAAAAAGAATGAATTAGATGAACTACAACTTCTGTGTCAGTGTCACTCTGAAATTCGTACCCTTTATCAATCAAAGAATTTTTGAGTTCCCTGTAATTTTCAATGATTCCGTTGTGAACAATGGCGAGCGTATCACGAGAAAAATGAGGATGGGTATTTTTTATCTCAGGAGCACCGTGAGTAGCCCAACGAGTGTGAGCAATGCCAATCATCCCCGGAAGATAATCAGCTTTTCCGATATTTTCTTCAAGAAATTCGACTCTAGAAACTGAACGGAATCGTGTTAAATTGCCTTTTTCTATTGTCGCAACGCCGCAGGAATCATATCCTCTGTATTCTAGGCGTTTCAATCCTTTTAAAAGGATTGGAATAATATTTCTTGAGCTTATGCCCGCAACTATGCCACACATATTGCCGTCCTGAAAATTTCACGTTAAAAGCGCTATTTTAATAATAAAGTGTTAAATTCAACTACCTACCAAATCCAACCAGTCCGTTAGACATAAAATTGAGCTTGTATCCGCACCAATTCCCTGGTGGAGAGCTTCCCTTGCGCATTTGTTTTTGTTTCAACCTTTGATTTTCTGAAATGAGATGATTACTTGAGTAACAATGGAACTTTGTGGCTCTTCTAACAAAAATATTTAAATTTTTCCTTCCTAACCAAGAGGTATAAAATAGAGAGACCATGAGTGTAAGACGTCATTTAATAATGAATTCGTATGATCAATATGAAATTTTGTACAGGAATTACAATAAACCATCGAAATTCTTGACTATTATTTTTTCTCTCCATGCCCAAAATTTCTGTTGTGGTTACGGTTTGGAATTTGGAAGATTATATCGTCCAAGCCTTAGAAAGTTTAGAAAACCAGACAACGCCCCCATTTGAAGTTCTGATAATTGATGATGGCTCACTAGATTCATCCAAGGATTTAATTAAAAGTTTCACTTCAAGAAACAAGAATTGGTTTCTTTTCCCTTTAGCTCATAATGGCGTTTCTTTCGCTCGTAATTTCGCGCTTACGAAAGTTCAAGGTGATTATGTCTTATTCTTGGACGGGGATGATTTCTATCAATTCGATATATTAGAAAGACTAAGTTCCACACTAGACCAACGACCCGACATAGTCGCGTTCAGATGTTTTGAGCTAGACGATATTTCACAAAGACGTTCCAGAGCGGATTGGACAATAAAAACAAAAGCCAACGAAGAAGAGTTCAAGTATTCAATTTTATACTCATTGGTTGGATGGCCTTGGGATAAACTTTTTAAAGTTTCATTCCTCAGAAAGCACAATTTAAACTTCCCAACTCTCGAAAATTCTGAAGACTTATTATTTGTTTATCCTGCATTATTTCTATCCAGGACTACATTAGTTGTTGACGAATATCTTATAACTCATAGAATGAATAGAAATTCCTCGTTAAGCAACAATTTGGAGAGTTCTCATGATGCATTCTACTCCGCCATCCTTCAATTGGAAGACTTTTTAAAAAATAACAATTTTTGGAGAGATAATCAACAATGCTTTCAACAATGGTCCATAGACTTGACTTTTTGGGCAACAAAGAATCAAAAAATTACTTTTGATGATCTGAAGAACCGTTATCCAAAAATCGATTGGCACTTAAAGAGCGCAAGCTACGACTTCTTCCATTACCAAAAATTTTTACTTAGGGTTGCAGAATTGACGCAATGTAGAGGTTTCATTTGGTTTTTATCCTACAATCTCTATAAGTGTCGGAAGTTTGGTCTTAAAAGAACTATCTTCTTAATCTTAATTTCCTTTTCAAGGAAAATTAGTAAGACTTTCTCCATTTTTTAATAAATTTTGTGATCACTTAAATGAAAAAGAAAATTCTAGTGACTGGGGGTGCTGGTTATATTGGCTCCCATTGCATCGTCAAACTTTTAGAAAACGGCTATCATCCAATCATTTTTGACGACTTTAGTAATAGCTCTCCTCTTGTGATTCGCAGACTGAAGGAAATTACAGGTTGCGATGTGGAGCTCATTGAAGGAGACGTTAGAAAAGAGGAAGAAATTGAGCGAGTATTTATTAACAATCAAATCGATTCAGTTATCCACTTTGCTGGAAAAAAATCCGTTAATGAATCTCAAGAAAAACCTCTTCTATATTTTTCGGTCAACACATCTGGCTCAATAAATTTATTAAATGTAATGAGCCGACACAATGTAAAAAAAATTATTTTTTCTTCGACTGCAACTGTATATGACTCCTCCTCTAAGGAGTGTCTGTCCGAAGAAGATAAACTTGGACCCGTTAACAATTACGGAATTAGTAAACTCATGTTTGAAGATGTTCTTCGAGCAGTATGGAAAAGCGATAGAACATGGAAAATAATTATTTTGAGATATTTCAACCCTGTAGGTGCTCATAAGAGCGGTTTGATTGGAGAAAGTCCTAATGGGATTCCGGCAAACCTCATGCCATTCATTTCACAGGTCGCCATTGGGAAATTACCCTTTTTAAATGTATTTGGGAATGACTACAACACGCGGGACGGGACAGGTGCAAGGGACTACATACATGTTGAAGATCTAGCACTAGGACACCTCAAAGCATTAGAGCACTTAGATAGCGAAGAAATTTTCGAAACGATAAATTTAGGTACGGGTAATAACACTACAGTACTCGAACTCATCAAAGCATTTGAAAAAGCTAATAATGTGACTATCCCTTACAAAATTACAACCCGGCGTCCTGGAGATAGTGGTTCCTGCTATGCAGATCCCGCAAAAGCAGAAAGAATCTTGCACTGGGTTGCAAAAAAGAATATTGAGGATATGTGTAGGGATTCTTGGAACTGGCAATGTAAAAATCCAAACGGCTTTGAGGCTTAATTGAGAAACTAATCAAGTAGTAACAGAAGGTTAGCCCGCCTCGCAAAGAAGAAACTTTTCCTTCTTCTAGGGCAGGGCTCTCCTTTAAGCTTTCTGAGGAATTGACATCAAAATAATTTCATTAGTTGCTAAATGACTAGTTTTCAAGTTTGCGAACACTTATTAAGGATGCTACCCCGTTCTTCCTCACTACATTATCATATGCATAACAGCAGAAAATACTAAAAAATAATCCCGAAAAAAAATACCAAATAGTTGAAATTGGAAATCTAAAATAAATGTCGTTAATTTGACTAAGATGCATATTCGGCATAAGAGTAAGGCAGAGATTAAGTATTAAGAAACCTGTCAGATGAAGGCCCATAATATGAAAACTCTTTTGACCACAATAAATGAGAAATCTTTTTACAATCTCGGCCTTCATCAAAATTTCTGTGACAAGTATGGAAAAATAAAAACCAGTAATACCAAAGACTGAAAACAACATTTTTTGCTGATATGTTTCCCCAAAATTTGAAAATACAAATACATAACCATATCCATACTTCCAAGCTAGAGAAAGAAAAATAACAGAAAAAATTAACAGAACTGTTGGGGTTATTGTGAATTTTCTATTATTCCAAATAAGCCAACCTAGACAAACGAAACACCAAGCGACACCTAGTCTATATAAGTATGCAAGAAGAGGACTTTTGTTCATCGATACTGAAAAAGCTGAAAGTATTGAAATTAATACTGTCAAGAGAATCATAGAGATAACACAATATTTGACATTCTTTGAGCATAAAAGCAAATATGGTCTGGTGAATGCGACCAAGACCATGGCCACAAATAAAGTCGAAACAAACCACAACGCCAAGATTGGATAGACGTTATGGTTGTGAAGCATAGGTACAATTAAAAAATTGAAAAGCCCAAAGGTATTGGAAAAAGTATAATTTTTTGTAAGCGGAAGGTTAGTAAAATGTAAAAGCCAGCAAATGATTGAAAAAAACAACAAATACTTAAAAAAAGGTACCATCAATCTTTGAAACTTTGTTTTTATAAAATCGAATGGGGCATTATGAAAATTTAGAAAAAAGCCAGAAATCATAAAAAAAAGTGGCATATGAAATGAATATGGGTTTATCCAAAGAATAAAAGGGAAAACGCAATGTCCTGCCACCACTGTTAGGATTCCAAAACCCTTGAGAGCATCGACGGTTTCATCTCTTTTTTTTGGAAATTTTTTCTGACAATTATTTGAAGAAATGGTTTCCTCATTACTACGCAAACTCTCAGAATGGTGAGAATGTACACTCGTGATGCTATCAGAAGTATTAAATAAGTTAATTCCATGTGAAAAAGAATTTATTTCAACTGGTTGTAGTAGTGTGTTGTGTGTGGGGGGGGGGGCACATAATCATCAATTATTAGCTTTTAAACTTTGTAGAAAAATGAATTATAGAAATCTTCTATCAATTATCAATTCATTTGAACCCTTTCTATTTTAACGGTATTTTATTAAAATCGCCATGATAATAACTGTTTCAAATTTATTTTTAGGTAATATTTACGCGTATCACTTTGTAATGTTTGAGACTTCTTATTACTTTAAACCTAAGCCAGCCTATGTTCTACAACAAAAATATAGTTAAAAATTTTAGGAGTATCTCAATATGGCTTTTTTATTTTCCGGCAGATAAGTTTATCGACCAATCGATCTGTCGGGAACTTTGTTCAGGTTTAAAGTACCTTCCTGGTAAAACGGTTTAAGGACTCCATATTGTTTGTCATATAGAACAATTCGAGAACTACCGTAGAAAATTGAACTGGGAACGACTTAGCCCTCTTGCCTCAGCTAAATCTGTTTTATGATGATGAAATGCTTGCTGAGTTCAGACTCTATGAAAACCTAACGCTTGCTTATCGCCCCTCTACATTATTTTCTCCGTAAATTACTTTGATTCCCTTCATCACCAGCTTCAGATCTTTTAGGAGACAAAAGTTGTAGAACTTCTGAGCCAGTGCAGAAGGTATGTCTGATACGTTGTCTTTGGTTAAACGGTTTGAATGACTTTATTCATTCCTTAGAGGCCATAGTGTCGCGGGATACGGTCTTGGAACAACTTTGGGGTACTTAAACTTGTCGTTTGACAGGTGAGGCGGGGGATAAACAATCGGAAAAAGCGATATTGAGATTTTCGATTACTGTTCCGCTGAAAGTTCCTAACCGTACCTCGGAATGGGGTTATACAAAATAAAATTAATAATTTGACCCTAAAAAAATCGTCGCCATTGATGTTGCTTGGCTGCTGCTATTTCAACATTGGCTTCTATTGATTTTGTTCTGCGGTTTCCAAAAAAGTCTGTCAAACGACAAGTTTAAGTACCCCACAAATGAACTGCCCCCTAAAAAAGCGACACTTAAGGAGGTAGCATTTTGCGTAAAGTCTATTCAGTTGAAACGAAACAATTGGTCAGTTCTCTTTTTAGAGAATTCAAAAGTTATCGAGAAATAGAAGCGTTAACTAGTGTTCCTAGAGACGTATTGCGGTTGTGGAAAGCGCGTGCTCGTAATGATGAAGCTTGGGTCTTGGCAGATGAAAGGAAGTCTCTCCTTTCCTATGAAGAAAAAGAAGAAATTGTCAGACTCCACTCACTAGGTGATTCTATTACCGACTTGGCAATTCGTTTTAATGTTTATAGAACCACCGTTAAGAGCATCATTAACAGCCATCGTAAACGCGAAGGTAAGCCTGCCAAGCGTGTTCAATCCCAATTTTTTGCCAGTTCCATTGCTGCTTCTGTGATTGAAGGCCGATTTCCTTCTGCAAAACAGGCGGCCGAGTTTTATGGTTTAGAACCAAGAACTGTCCAAAGATGGGTTAAATCAGAATTACAAAAAGACAGAGACTGTGACATAGTTAGGAAAAACATTTCAGACGGAGGCGTACCTATGCGCTATTCAGCCTCGGCAGTCTTGGCCTACACAATGGCAATTAAAGAGTGGATCCTTAAAAATTTCAATCTGAAAGATCACTCAGACGAAAATATAGTCTCGATTATCGGCTCCTTAACCCAAAAAGGCATTCCTATCAAGGAGGCTTGTTCTTGGCTGGGCATTAACCGAAGCACGTTTTACAGGAAAAGAAAACGTCAGCTTCAATCTCAGGAGCCAGACCCTTTGGTTATTCAAATGACTGAACTCCAAAAACGCCGTAACTTTTCATATGGCGCTAAAAGAATGGCCGTTTACCTGAGCAAAATAAACGGCTTTGCGGTCAATCATAAAAAGGTTGCCAGGCTTATGCGGCTCCACGGACTTAATTCTCGGGTTCGACCTAAGCGAAGGTGTTCCGCTAAGTTGGATGCAACAGACCAAACCAGAGAGCCTCTGGTAAATCTCCTTAATCGGGACTTTTCCTCAACGAGTCCGATGAAAAAACTAGTTACTGACATGACTTTTATTCCGGTTGTGGAAGGATGGCTTGTCTTAAGCACGGTAAAGGACTTGTTTAATCACAAAATCGTTGCATGGGAAACAGCTCCATCTGCAACACTTCAATTGGCATTGAACACGATTAAAAAGTTGGTATCGGATTCCGGTAAGCTTCCAGAGAATTCCGTTATCCACAGTGACAGGGGCGGAACTTACACGAGCGAAACCTACATAAAGGCAGTCAAGAACATAGGAGGCCGTCCAAGCTACTCTCGGAGCGGCAGATGCTTAGACAATGCAAGCATGGAAAGCTTTTATGGGCATATGAAGAGCGAGACATTTTATCGAATGAATCCAAGAGACAGAATTCATTTGACGCGGGAAGCGGCTCGGGAAATAATCGCTGATTATGTAAGATGGTATAACACTGAACGAATCCAGAGATCTCTTGGATACCTGTCACCGGAGCAATACACAGGTCCTTCTTGATGCCGGCATCTAATTGATAGATAAGCCGGCAAAGACCAATATTCAAGAAGTCGGTGAAAAACGCCCTCGGGGGTGTCTTTGCCTTCCAGCTACGCTTCCAGGCAAAGACACCCCCGAAATGATTGTAAAAATGACAACTCTGATTAAAATTAAAAGAATCTAAAAACTAGATCGAGTCCAACCCCAATTCATTTAAATAAGTGTTGCACCTTATGGGGTCAGTTCATTAAACGGTCATTCTATGCTGTCGCGTAACACAAAAAAGTCTCTTGCGGAACAAAACCTCGTCTAAATAATCTTCCGGACCACCAGATCTTCACTTGCTAGTAGAAGGGACAACCAAAATTACAAAAGTGAAGCACTGAAGATAACGAGATGAGGCTAAAAATAACAAATGCTGAGTTGTTCTTTAAATTCAATAAGAAACAGAAACCACAGACCAAAATCAGAAGGCTGGTCTGTTTTGTAACAGCAACAGCTTTCAAAACTTTTGCAAAGGGGAATAAATGGATCGTTCTTTATATTCGATGTTCCGTTATTCGGTGGCCGTCTTACCGAGGAACCGTGTTTTCTTCAACGAATGAAATTTACCAAGATAATTATTGACAGAGAGCTTCGATTTTCAATTCCTATTCCTGGGAACGAAGAGTTATTTCATAAAGTTGGCCTGTCCGGATACTCGGAACAAATCAAAGTTGTTCCGCGAAACAGAAATTTTTGTTCCGTGAGATGCGCCAGGTACAGCCATAGCTAACTGTGATCAGAATGTCACTGCAGCCACGTGTGTCAAACGACAAATTCAATCACTATCTAATTAGACTGTCTTCCGTGTTGTCGAGTAACATTCAGAATTTCGATTATTGTTCCGCGGTTTCCCAAAAGCCTCTTGCGGAACTACGCCGTACTTAAAAAATATTCGAAACCGTCAAATTTTCTCTATCTAATAGAAAGGATTACTTAAATTATTTTGAAAAAATAAAAATAAGGTGTTCGCTATGCAACAGCATAGAATGACCGCGGACTAATAAGCTTTTAGTTTAACGTACAAAAGGCCGACCAAGAATACGGCACGCCTACCAGTATTGACATCTATCGCAATATCTATACCAGGAATTATTTTGAAAACCGGACTAAAGTTTGCTTCGCATAGGGTGTATGTGTTGGGGAGGAAATTGATTGATGAGCTCTCGATCAATTCCTCCCTAAGAGAAAATTTCTGCCAAGGTCTTCGAAAATCGAGCGCCTGAAAGGTTCTTGGAAGGAATTACATTTATTAATTCCTCTTTTTAGGTCATATAAATTTCGATCGATTTAATTATTTTTCCTCAAAATAGAGTTTACAGACTTCTTTAGGATCTCCGTCCATTTTTATAGCCCCATGCTCTAGCCAAATCGCTCTGGTACAACATCTTTCAATTAATTGACGTGAATGACTAGCAATAACTAAAACATTGGATCTTTCTATCAGTGAGTTCAATCTTTGTTCAGCTTTTTTTTGAAAGCCTTGGTCCCCTACTGATAGCCACTCGTCCATAAGAAGAATGTCTGGACTGATCATAGTAGAGACTGAAAAAGCAAGTCTCATATGCATACCCGTCGAGTATGTCCTGACGGGCATTTCTATAAAACTCCCTAATTCAGAAAAATCAACGATAGAATCCAGCTCTCGATCTATAACCTTCTTTGGAATACCTAAAAGAGCGGCTCTCAGGTAAATATTTTCTATGCCCGTAGCTTCGGTATCGATTCCTAGAGAAATATCAATTAAAGAACCTATTGTTCCATCGATTTCGGCTGTCCCTTCAGTTGGCTCATAAACCTTGCCCAAAACGCGAAGAAGTGTACTTTTTCCGGCACCATTGTGGCCAACTAATCCTATTCGTTCTGTGGGTTGAATATTAAGATTAATCTTATCAAGAGACCGGACGATAGTTTTCCCTTTTTCCGTTAGCCCTATTTTCCCTCCCGTTGCCAAACCCATGACCGTTTTTTTTAGGGATCTCCCTTGAGAATTAAATATTGGGATATCAACAGAAATATTATTAAGTTTTACAAATGCCATAACTACAACCAATAAGCTATTCTTCCTCTGAATTTGTTAAAGACAACTAGAGTAAAAGACCAACCAAATATTGCCAAAATTACAGAGAAAACATAATTGACTAAGCTTGGACAAGCACCAAGAAGGGGGGCCCTAACGATTTCAATCAAATGATAAAACGGGTTAGGTCCTAGAACAAGCACCTCGGACCTAGAGCTAAGCAGTTTAGGCATCCAAATAATCGGAGTGACATAAAAAACAATTTGAAGAAAACTATTTACTATTTGGGAAAGATCTCTGAATCTAGCGCAAACAATTCCAATAAGTAAAGCCATCCATAACAAATTTATTAAAAGAAGTAAGATTCCAGGCAAAAATAAAAGCGCAAAAATGTTTAGAGGTTTACCAACACATAGCAAAACAATAGGGTAAACGAGTATGTTATGAAGAAAAATATAAAAATTTCTAAATACCATTCTCATAACATGTACGAATAAAGGCAAAGGTAGTTGCTTAATAACTGCCTCAGAATTTGAGAAAACAACCGTTGATTCGGAAAGAGTTGAAGATATTAGTCCCCATACGATTAAACCAGCAGCCAGGAAAGGCAAGAATTCTTCCATTGGAGATTTGAACAATCTGCCAAAAATTAATCCAATACAAGCGATCATTACTGCTGTAGAAATAGTGATCCAAAAAGGACCGAGTGATGACCGTCTATATCTTTGTCTTATGTCTGCCCTTGCTAAATAAATGGGTAAAGATATTCCTTGAAGGCCGCTGAGAACATCCTTAAGCCCTTTGTTCTTAGAATTCGAAATCATAGAAATCATTTAAGGTAGCGGTAAATTTTTACAAATCCATAAGGAACAAACATTTTAATTACTTTTCTAAGTGTAAGTTTCTCTTTAAGCCAAACCAAATCATCACGCTTTTGAGAAGGTATTACAGCAAGGATACCCAAGAAAGGTGAATTCCGATTTAACATTTTTATCAGTCTTTTTTGAACACCATTCTCCCTATTTATATAGTCCAGAGCTGAGGACAGGATATCTGGATAATCTTTTAGAAATCGCCAAAACTCTTTCATTTCTGTAAATTTATTTAAGCGATATTGCATGTAAATGTTAGTACTTATTAGTTGAGATAATATATTATCCTTGAAGTAGCTAACCTTCGGATTAGATCCTACATCCAACTCCAACGCTGAGACAAATTTAATCAAACGTCTAGAAACGAAATCATGGTCTTTCCAATATTTTCCCCATGAAACAAAGGATACGGATTGTGCTTGCCTACCTATTAAATATCTGTATATATCCATTTCAAACCGTATTAATTTTCTAACATTTAACAGAGAAAACACATTGAATTCCATATCTACATATCGGCGGTTCTCAGACAGAAGAGGAATGTTCTTTAAACGAGAAGTTCTGAATGTAGATGTAGCAAGGCGAGGACCTACAGAACCTTTAAATCCATAACCCTCATAAGCCATTAAATCAAAGTCGTAAATTTCATTAGGCGTTAATTGAGGATAATCATAGATAATCGGCATTTCCGCTGCCCCTACATAATCGTATCTTCCTGTGGTAAGAACCAAGTCTACGGAAGAGTCAAGATTTTTTAACTTTTCTATTAACTGATCTAAATCAAAATGATCAACCCAATCATCACCATCTAGCACCCTAAAATAGATTCCAGTAGCCTCCATTATTCCTAAATTTATGGTTGAACCGTGGCCGCCATTGGGTTTATTTATTAATCTAACAATTCCTGAAAATTCATTTTCCCACTTTTCACCTATATCTTTCGTAGAATCAGATGAACCATCATTAATAATCAAGATTTCTAGATCATTTCGATTCTTAGTCTTTAACAAAGAGGAAAGGCATTTATCTAGGTACTTTTCAACGTTAAAAGAAGGGATTATGATAGTGAGAACCTTTTGAGATACTTCATTATTTAGTTTTTTTTCAACTTTTGAAGACTGACATTTCAGCCGATCAATAAGATCAATTTCCTTTGCTAAAGTTTGCTCATAGCTAAATAACTGTGAAACTTTTTCTGAAAGTTTTTTTGTATAATTTTCAAATTCAGGTTTATTATTTAAAAAATAAAGAACAGCAGCGGCAAGGGAATCACTTGAAGTAGTTAATATTTTAGGAAACTCACTAAAATATCCTTTCATTGGCTCGATATCAGTTGTGAGACATAAGAGGCCTGCTGATAACCCTTCTCCCAACGTCACTCCTTGAGTATCAAACCGAGTTGGGATAAGCATGAAACCATAGTTAGATAAAAATGCTGGCAATTTATCATTAGGAATAAATTTATCAATAAATTGCACATTAGGGAACCGCTTCAAAGGAGCAAACAAGATTTCTTTAGCTCTCCCGATCCCAACAACATCAATAGAAAATTCTTTAAACTCTTTATGCTTAGAAAGCGCTAATAAGGCTTTTACAGAGATATCTGCAGAATAATTTCTTTCGTCAGTATATTTTCTAAGAATCAATATTCTTTTTCTTTGTTCCCGAGATTTATTTTCATAATGAAACCTTTGAGGATCTATATAATTAGGAATTATATAGAAATTTTTAAAAGTGACTCCCAAGTGGTTTTCAGCTTTTTGTTTCAAAAATTCACTTACAAAAACAAAGTTGAATCTTTGATCCATTAGAGCTTTATTTAGCCAACACTTAAACTCCGCAGAGGGTTGTGATATTGGATTTCTGGGAAGAAAGTAGGAACTCGTTTCGCTTTGAATATAACCCTGTAAAATCTCGGCTCCGTGACAAACAAGGATGATTTGCGCAGATTGGCATCTAGAATAAAGTATTTGAAGTAGTGAAGAATTAAAAAAATGTACTATTACAACTTTGTAATTTTTCTGGGATAAAAGATCCTTTAATTCAGAAAAAAGACCAACTAATAAACCTTTTTCCTCATATCGAGAATTGAGATAATCTTTTCTACGAAGAAAGTCGTCATTCCAACAGTAAATATCACAGAGATTGCCATGCTGTTTGTAGGCTTCAACCCGGGTTTTTACAAATTGAAAGGCATAAGGATCCTCTTTAGTGGGGTAACCAGGTGTTATAACCAAGATCTCAGAATTTCTGATTTTGATCGCATTTATTAAACGAGTTTCTAACATATTATTCACCTAACTCTATCCTTGCTAATTTCAAGGCCGATTTGATTGTATCTTGCATATCATAATATTTATACTCACCTAACCTGCCACCAAATATCACATTCTGTTCATTCTCAGCAAGCTTCTGATATTCCTTATACATATCTTCGTTTGATTTATCGTTAATCGGATAATATGGCTCTAAGCCCTCTTTCCATTCAACTGAATATTCATAACTAATAATTGTCTCGCTAGAATTATTATCGGGTTCAAAGTGCTTATGCTCAATTGATCTTGTATAAGGAACCGATAGATCTGGATAATTACAAACAGCCACTCCTTGAAGGTTGTCAGTTAAGAAAGTCTTTTCGACAAATTCAAGACTTCGATATTGTAATTTTCCTAACGAAAAGGAAAAGTATTCATCTATTGCTCCGGTAAATAAAATTCTTCTTGCTTTATTCAATAAAGCAGGTCTATCCTCTAAAAAATCGGTGTTTAATAAGATATCGACCCCCTTGAGCATATTGGAAATAAATTTAGTGTACCCCCCCCCTATTGGTACACCTTGGTATCTATCGTTGAAATAATTATTATTATAGGTGAACCTTACAGGAATTCTTCTAATAATGGAGGCCGGTAAATCCTTGCACTTCCTTCCCCATTGCTTTTCTGTATAACCTTTAATAAATAATTCATAAACATCAACTCCAACAAGGCTGATAGCTTTTTCCTCTAAATTTTTTGGAGATTCTACGATTTTTGACTTCTGATCAGAAATAATTTTTTTTGCCTCTTCAGGAGTTGAAATATTCCACAATCTTGCGAATGTATTCATATTGAAAGGAAGGTTAAAGGCTCCTTTTTGAGTAATAGCAATAGGAGTGTTGATGAAATTATTAAATTCAGCGAACTTATTAACATAATTCCATATGTCCTTATCACTTGTTCTGAATATATGTGCCCCATATTTATGAACGTTAATACCATACTTATTTTCTGTATAGCAATTTCCGCCTATATGAGATCTTCTATCTATAACCAAACATTTCTTTCCACGTTTCGTAGCTTCATTCGCAAATACAGCACCGAATAAACCAGCGCCAACAATTAAGTAATCGTACATACATTTACCCCAATTTGTTATAAAAAATTTTAAATTTATGTTGAATTTTGGATGTGATCTTGAGAAAAGAAAGGATAAAACTAAAAATCCTCAAGTTTCTATAAAAATTAATGGTATCAGGCCACTTTAAAAAAAATATTGCAATAAACCTGCTCAACCATATTTCTCGAAAGATTAAGTTACTAAAGACTTTGTTCCTGAGCATCAAATCCCATGCATAATGCACATGCAAGCAAAGCTCTTTAGAATCTAGCGGAAGATTTTTATCAACAGAGAATAATGAAAGACACCACATAACTAGTGAGAAGTAGGCCGTACACAATATAGACTCCTTCCCTTTTAAATTATTTATATATATATTATTTTTCCTATTAGACAAAAAATTTACCCAAAAATCTTCAGATTTCTTCAGAGAGTTTTCTCTTTGTCGATATTGATAAGTTATCGAAGATGTAAAATAAATTTTTGAATTATTCGTCAACCATCTTACAAAAAAAGTTTCATCCTCAGCTGCATTATTTCCAATAACAAAATCTTCTTGACTAACAGTGACCCTACGAAATATCTTATTGTGGAAATACCCTCCTCGCTGGCCATAACGTTCCGAATCCTTCAGAGAAAATATACAAATTAGAAATTCATCTACACTAACATACCTGCTGGAGGGAATTTCATCAACTATGGTAGTACCGTCCTCCATTAGATATTGAAATCCACAGAAAACTAGATCAGCTTTGGTTTCAGTAATAGCTTTATACAAAACCTCTAAATAGTAACAATATGGAACATCGTCACTATCAAAAAAAACAACATATTCACCACGCGCCTCGTTTAAGCCAAAAATTCGAGCAGGATTAACGCCTCCATGTTTTGTAGCATAGATTCTTAAATTGGGTATTTTATTTTCCCATTTTTTAGCAATCTCCAAAGAATTATCAATTGAACCATCATCTACAAAGATGAGCTCAAAATCTTTAAATGTTTGTTCGGAAAAAGCCTGCAAGGTCTCACACAAGAATGTAGACCCGTTGTAATTAGCGACAACAACAGAAATTTTTGGTACAACAGTTTCCATAAAAATTTAAATCAATTAATCAATTGAGTCTTAATATCTTTTTTAACGTTTCCCTTCTTTTCGTACCTAATGGAAAGAAGAATAGACTAAAACGTCTAAGGCCCACAAATAAGCAACTTTCCCTTAATCTGGCCAAGAGAACAGATTTTTTAGATGAACCTTCCAAATTAGCATAAAGAATTTCTTCGTATGTCAAAACACGCCGTGCGTAGCGCCAAAATAAAAAACCAAGAAAGATAGATGGATTTACCCATGGTTTATCTTTCCCAGAATAATGAATTATGACAGGCTCGGAATTTTTTCTTAAGTCGGTTAATTCAAGGTATTTATCTTCCATGAATTCAATTGATAATCCATTAGGAAAAGCACCGATTTGATAATTAAAACAAAATGGCAACAAAAAAATATCTTTATTGAAAATAATATTCAATATATCTTGATCCGGGTATAAAAAATTATCGCCATTTTTAAGTAATTTCTTAAGTTTTTTAAAATACTCTTTTGTATTAATAAGGTGGTTTTTAAATAAGATAACACCTGTATTAAAATAACGGTTGCTATTTATTTGCAAAATATTTTCTATATATGACGACCTTGCCTGGTCTACTCTTAAATTTGGAACAACCGAATCAATAACAGCACCTATTTTCTCGTTAAACTCCACTTCTAGTACGCTCTTAACGTCTCCTTCAACTATGACGTCAGAATCTAAATAGAGTATGTTTTGATATCCTTTAAACACAAGTGGGATGAGGCATTTATAGTACATACTATGAGTCCAGTATGACTTCTTCTTTAACTCAATTCCATTAAAAAGGTTGAAAAACGCTCGTTCTGCGTTATAAATATAAATCTTTTGTGCAACTTGTTTCTGGAATTCTTTAAGTTGGATTACAACTTGCTCTGATAACATGTCAGTGACAAATACAATATCAAAGTTACGTTGCTCTGTATTTTCCAAGATTGAGATTAGGGAAACCAGGGTGTATTTAATATAATTCTCGTCCGGACAAAAAACTATGGCATTTTTATTTTTTTCTGGAGATTCAAATAAGAGATAATCAATACTTTCATAACTGTTAGCATTTGGAAAAAGATTGGCTAAGAACTTCTCGAATTCTGCATTATCTTTATCACAAACCCACGGCTCATCATTTAAACAAAAGCAGACAGGAGAAACTTTTTTAATTAATTCATTTAACTCCTTAATTGAAGTACAACTTGCATAGAGATAGTCCGAAGTACTAGAGCCATCATTCACAACTTTTACTAAAGAGCAACCCTGTTCCAACATAAACAAGTTATACAGTACCCTTTGTACGCAATTCGGTTTCCTGAACTTCGATAAAGTAGTCTTCTGAAATGACTCCTCAAATTCCTCATAACATTTCTTTATAAGACTTTTTCTAAAAGATTCAATATTATGTACCGGTTCATAAAAATATTTTCTATTGAATTTATCATTAAATAAGCCACAGGAATAAGAGATATTTATTGCATATAAGTCATTCTTAAGATCCAAATTCCTCTTAATTTCACACAGGCGGACTATTGGATTATTTCTTTCATCAAAAAAGAATTTTTTTTCAACCTTTTTATTCAAAAAACAATCGTCATTTGCCAGAAGAAAATATTCCGATAATTCTCCAATTCTCCATAGATTTGCTTCAATAGCTTCAGAATTAAATGTTGGTAGTGAATCTTCTGGCATAAAAGATGAATGTTCAATTATCTTTATTTTATTTGTTTCTTTCAGCCATAAAGGTCTTTGGCCATTTGTTACAATAAAAATTGTATCTATCCAGGAAGCATTTTTTAATATAGATCGCAACGAGTACTTTAATTCTTCGCAACTCCTGAATCTATTCCTACCTATTGAAGACTTATCAGGTTTTATTTTTCTTTTTTCTTTCTCTATGGTATTCAAAAATGTTTTATCGCTTCCATCCACCCATAGATAAACCAAATCTACTCTATTTAACATTCTATTTCTTTAAATTATTAGAAACTAAAAAATGGAAATTTTATTTTCTATTTTTTACCGTTTTATTTAACTTTTAAATAATTAATAATAACTTTAATTAAAGCATCTCTATTTGAGTTTCAACTCGTTCTTTCTTCGTTTACCACAATAATTTCATTCATTTATAGACCTAGAGTATTATATACATTAGTAAAATTCTAGATTCTTTACCGCCCTTGAAATCAACTGATTGTCGCTGGATATGGTCTTGGAACAGCATTCTCCCTTTGGCGTTCTGGATGCGATTTTTTAATTTGGTCTCCCTGACAAGACCCTTACCTTGAGAGACTACCTAGCCTAACAATCTTGCCGTGTTCCAGTGTTAACACCTGCCGAAATTGTTCTTTCACTTCTATTAAATCGTAGAAACTAATTAGTTTGTAGGCGATTCTATCTAGGGTATATTCTGCACCCATATACTAATATAATTCAGCGCAAGATATTTTTGTCAGAGATTGTTGAGACGTTATCAGCAAGACTTTTAATAATTTCTAAGGCGTGGCTTTGCTCCTAAGCAGTTAGACTTCTCAGACAGAAGTCATCGCTTGTCGGCCAGTCCTCCTCTAGTGCTGAGATCTTTTCTCTGCTTTTGAGAACCTCTCCATAAGCTCACCCAGACCCCAATACTTGACTTCAAAAGTTCTTTCCATCGCTTCAGAACCAAAAACCCTTGCTAGTAAACTTTTTTCTAAGCCAGTGGTAGCACCCATGAACGCAATTTCATTACCCTAGCGGCTACTGCCTCATCTTAAGAGGCACTTTCTTATTGATCCTTTATATTCAATCGTTTCTCAAGGGTTTGACCGAAACTTCTTCACCAGAGATAAACGACAAATTACCTTCCGTTATAAGCTCTTCTGATGAGGTCCGCTATCTTAAATCTTTTCCCCTTCCACGTTCATTTCAATCTACGAGTTCTGCTTTCCAAGGAGAATCGAGTAGGGGGACGGATTGCTCCGCCCCTCTCTCCCAGCACCCATCGTGCGGTACCGCAATGGGCGCTTCATTAACGAATCTCCATAAAGCGGAGAGAGTACAGGCCTAATCTTACAAAACGGTCGTTCTTGATGGCTTGATTCATGTGCGATTGCCCTGAGTTCCACCAAGCACCTCTTCCATTACCAAAACTTTTCCAGGCTCTTTCGGGATCGATTCCAAGTTTCACAAGATTTCGTTCTCTCGTTTTCGGTTTCTTCCAGGCTATCCAGATAAGTTTCCTGAGATGATGTCGGATTCTTTTATCCATTTCCTCCCAGTATTTCTTTCTGTCATCCAGACGATAGTAATTCCTCCAGCCCCTGAGGATCGGAGTAATAGTCTTAATCGTCCATCCGAGCGAGGTTCCCCGCGCAGTGTTAAATATCTTATGTAGTTTTGTCCACAGTCTCTTTACTGACTTTTGCGCCACGACAATACGTGTACAGTCTGCTTTCGAGAAGGTGTACCCGAGAAAGACCGAGTCCCTCGGACGAAAGGTGCCACTCTTGTCGCGATTTACTCGCAACTTGAGTGTCTCCTCTACATATTTGGTGATATTTGTCAGAACTCGCTGAGCCGCTTTCTCTGATTTCACATAGATATTGCAGTCGTCCGCGTAGCGGACATGGTTGAGTCCTCTTGTTTCCAATTCCCGATCCAGGTCCGTCAGCATAATGTTTGACAGTAACGGACTGAGCGGCGATCCCTGAGGTACGCCTTCCAGCCTTGGACTTGCAAGCCCGTCTTCCATGATGCCTGCGTTTAGGTATCGTCTGATTAGTTTCAAGATTGCCTTGTCGTCGATGACTCGGCTGACTCTGTCCATCAAAATATCGTGGTTGACCCGGTCGAAGAATTTCTTATGTTCCCGTGTGTCAATTATCCAAGGGTATTTACTTATTTAAACAGAAGTTCCACTTTCTAATTCGACTTTTAAAAGCCATTCGAAGAATTACGGATCAAGATTCTTTTAAAGGCACTGGACTGAAATAATCCTTATCCCACAAATAGTTGCAGATCTATCTTGACCGTTACGGTTTTCTTCAATTAAATAAATTGCCGCCCTTGCTGACAAAATCTTCAAGAACAAGAACACCTCCGGGACCGGCTGTCATAGCTTAAATTGTGAGTCTAACAAGACTAATTTCAACAGATGATTGGTGTCAGTTACATTAAAAAATCAGGATGATTATGGTTTTCCTATACGGCTTCTATCCTGCGTAGGAGGTTCCATCGGCAGCAGCCATGATGAGTAACCAACCTCAGATCCTATTTTGGACATCAGCATCTTTAGTGCTTTTTTTCTTCTCAAGTCTTTCTGAGGCCGGCGTAACCGGTTTTACATCTGTCTATTGACTAAACTCATGTTCTGTTCTTATTCGTTCTGCTCTAGGCCGTTAGGATTGTCATTTGCTTAAAACTTTCGCCTTTGTTTGCCATTGCCCAAACTTGTCGAGCAAGCTTGTTCGCAATTGCTATCACAGCGACTTTCTTAGTTTTCTTCTCAAAATACCTTCTATCCAGGGTGACTTATTCTTATATCGCGTTAACGCCTGAGCACACTCAACAAATACGGCCCTGGATTCGCTGTCGCAATTGAATTTCGAGGGTATGCCGATAACAACATTTTTTCCCCCTGAGCCTCGGCTTCTTGGCGCTAGTCCGATGTAGGCAGCAAATTGGCGGCCATTTGCAAAAATGTCCGGGTCACAAAGTAATACGCAGAGCATTGCTGCCGTGAATGGACCGACTCCGGGAGTTTTGAGAAAATTCTCATAGTTTTTACAGCCTCGAGCCAATTGTTCGATTTCTCGATCTAATCTTTTTTGTCTTTCTGTCTTTGTCTTAATAGATTCAACTGTTGTCCGGAGTTCTTCTGCAACTAAGGGAGAAACACCTCCTCTTTCCTTCAAGTTAACCAGGGCAGAAGAAATGCCTTTGTTAAACGCAGCTACAGACCTTCCCATTACAATGCCATACTCGGCTAGAAGACCTCGGACATGATTGATTTCCTTGATCCTATCCTTCGCTACTTGAGAGCGGATTCTTCTGAGTGTTTGCAAGTCGCGAATTTCTGTTGACTTTACTGGGACACGTCTGACTCCGTTGAACATTGCCTTATAAATTCCGATTGCATCGTTGTGGTCATTCTTCTGACCCGAGACAAATGGTTTGACGGCCTTGGGCGACATTAAGTGCACTTCATGTCCCATAGCCTCAAGCTTTCTGGCCCAATCCTGAGAAGCACCGCAGGCTTCCATCCCGATAAGGCATTTACTCCTGTTTCTGAAGAAATCGAGGAACTCTGCTCTTTTGACCTGTCTGTCGGTTATTTCTCCGTCTTCAGTGACAAAGTGAATCTGCATGATTTTTTTAGCTAAATCCACGCCCGCAAAACCCGAGTATTGTGTATGATTGTCCATGAGGAGCTCCTTTTAATATCTTTCGATTGCTCGTCGAAAAAGCATATATGGTCGCATCCGCGAGGATTGACGCCGCAGAGGTTGTACCTCAGGAGTTCCTCACTTCGCCACTCCTAGGCCCACCTTAGCAACCCCTTCCTCTGAAATTTTGCGCTTCTAGATCTTCATTATTTTAAAAATCCTCAATTAAACAAAAAGTTAATGTTGAAATTGAGGATTTTTTATGTTATACTAGATCATTGTTTATGGAGATCTATTAATGCCGAATCCGAAGCTTCCTCCGATTCTGATCAATAAAGCCGGTTCCGTTTATTACGTCTACACCTATAAAAACATCTGGGACAGAGAACTCAAACGAAGTAAGAGAGGTGAATCCAAAAAGATCGGAACAATCCTTGGCGGCCAGAAGGAAGG
>ENA-UESD01000235-UESD01000235.1-human-gut-metagenome-genome-assembly--contig:-NODE-235-length-51315-cov-12.891916_pt1 | contig 51315 bp, 38 predicted proteins | sample MGYA00242985_ERZ507986 | MGnify/ENA primary metagenome ERZ507986 (study PRJEB26167, sample SAMN06115408) | human gut metagenome | host: Homo sapiens | place: China:Guangxi | collected 2016-04-06... | reverse complement strand
ACCAAATTTTATTAGTTATATTACGTTAATTAACTCTCTCATTTTCAATCGATTACATAAGAATTAACAGAGTATTGAGTATGGAGATGCGGGCATAATCCAGTTGGCGCTTCTTGGCTTTTTCTTTCTGTTCCCCTTTCTTTTCGCCGAAGATGATGCGACCGAGCCAGTTGAAGCCACGGCCTACTTCTCCTACGATACCGAGCTGGCGGAAGGTAGGCTCAGCCTGGCGCTTGCGGTCTCGTTCACGCTTTTCGGCTTCAGCCATATCTTTCTCAGCCTTTTCTACCGCATTCTTGATAGCAGCCTGCTCTTCTTCTACAGACTTATAAAAGAGGTATGCACCTGCTGAGAGGGTTGAAACCAGCTCACCATTGGCAAAAATGATGGCGGTGCAACCTTCCTGAACGATGATACCTTTCAGTTTTTCTATTTCGTCGAGTTCTCGTTCGCTAATCTTGCGAGCGATTTCTCCTGGTTGGATATTCCAGATGGTTTTGCCTCTTACCACGTCAACACCATCCACAGCTTCCATACTGCGGCGGTCGCGGCTACGTTCAGCCTCTCTTTCGGCAGCAATCTGTGCTTGTTCAGCCTGCTGCTGTGCATTTCTGGCATCACGGATTTCCGACTGGCTTTCAGTAGCTTGCTGGTTAACGGCTCTTCTCTGTTCTTCTGCAATCTGGCGATTGAGCGCACCACCAGTCATGGCGTTTGCTACAGAGCGAACGGCATTGGTAAACATACCCTTGCTGGCTTGTGGAGACTGTGGAGCCTGAGGCATTACTGGGCGCTGAGGCTGCATCGGTTTTGGGGGCATACCCGGTGCTTGAGGTCTCATAGGTTGAGGCTTCATAGGCTGTTGAGGAGCCATAGCTTTCAGTGGTTGAGGACGTTGAGGCTTGCTAACTCCTTGTGGCTGGGTTGGAGCCTGTGGTTGCAAGTCAATAGGTTGTCCACACTTCGTACAGAATTTCATTCCCGGTTGCAGCATTGCGCCGCATTTCTTGCAATATGTCATAATGGTTATTGTTTTTAAGATTAAATGACTGGTTATTGTATCAGCGCAATAAATATAGCTATTAGCAGAATCACCCAAAAGAACTTGATGAAGCATCCTATGCATCCAGTGATGCCCTCACCTAAGAGTCCTCCGAGAAATCCCAAAAGCTGTATTCCCCAGCCCAGAATGCCGAGAAGTACAAATATTCCGATTCCTATTAATATGATAAGTAGTATTGTCATATCCCCTATAAGAATAATTTCATTTACTTTATACAATCGTTAAGAATATCAATTTACGTTGATAACTAACTCATATTTGGGTGCAAAGATATATAAAATAAATGAAACTGAATTGGTTCAAATTGGTTCAATTTTGCCTTGATTTGGATCAATTGCCCCAAAAATGCATTTTTTTTAGTGAAAAATGCCCAAAAAGGGTCTTTTTAGCATTTCTTAAACTTTTGGGAGATGTAGTTGGAGAGGAGTGTCTTTCTCCCGCTGAAGCCTGTTTACCTCTTTCTTTCCCGATTGGTATTCCCGAGCTTACACCTTAATTATATATAGGGGAATGCTTGCCGCAATTCCCCTCTCTTTTCTCTTATGGAATGTGGAAGCCTACTCCCTTTAATGTCCGTTTTCAAAACTGATACTGCCCCCATGAGATAGGGGGAAGGTCGGTTTAAGAATTTGTGAAAGTCAATCGTAATCCATCGGCTAACCCCCTCAGTGTCAGGAAATCACCCATTCCAGAGTATTCACCTCGTCTTTGACAGAGAAGTTCAAGCCCACCTTTACAATTTCCTTATTCTTCAAGGAAAAGGCTTGGGCATAATGCTTGTCATTGATTTGGTCTAATGCCTCTTGCGCACTCTTATTGAATTTCAGTTCCATCACATAGATGGTGTCGGCAGTCTCCATCGTGATGTCGATTCTCCCTTTAGCCGTGTGCTGCTCCACAATAATATTGTAGTCAGTAAGCAAGGCAAAGATGATATAAAACATCTGCTGGTAATGCCCCTCGTAATTGGTGTTGTCGCAATATGGAATGGTTTCCAGGAAATCAGCCAGCATTTGCAGGGCTTCATCCATTTTACCACTATTAATATAGGAAGAAATGTCAGCTATCACAACCCTACCCATATCTATTCCCGATCCAAGGTAGCCCGGCAACAAACTGTCGAACAGTCCCACCTCAATCTCCTTGTTAGGAAAGTCGAGCGTATAAACATCTATCTTCTTTTCGTAGTCCTTGATGGTGAGATAGCCACTCTGATACAGCAGAGGAGTGAGCGAAGTCATTCTTTCCGTTGCAGCGTCAAAGGAGGCAGCCTTAGCCCTCACTCGCCCCAACTGCGATGGCAACACATGAAACTCCCTCATTTTTTCAATCAGATAAGTAGGTGTACCGGATCCAAACCAATAAGCCTTCAGCTTGCCATCAGCAAAGCAATTGAGCAAGCTGTAAGGATTGAAGACATCAGGCGATGGCCAAGTGAAGTGATAACCATCATAATGGTCTTTGAGTTCCTGGATAGTCTCCTCCCTGCTCAGTTCCAGATGCTCGGCAAGAGCGTCGATGTCATCACTCATCTGGGTCAACATTTCCTCCTTGGTGATACCGCAGATGCCGGCGTATGGCTCGTCCATACTGACATTCGTGATATTATTGAGCTCGCTGAAGATGCTGAGCTGCGAGAACTTCGTGATACCCGTCAGGAACACAAAACGGAGCAATGGCTCGCAATCTTTCAAGGGACTGTAGAAATTGCGCATCGTATTGCGCAACACATCGAGTTTTTCCTTCTCATGCGCCACATCCAGCAGCGGAGCGTCATATTCATCGATGAGCACCACAGCCTGCTTGCCAGTCTTTGCAGTAACTGTTTTTATCAAGTTGAGCAAGCGGACGTTCGGGTCTGGAGAATCACAATCCACTCCAAACCTATCCTCATTTTCCTTCAATATATATAAGAGATATCGATCCAGCTGTTCCTTCTCCATATGTTTGCCTCCAGCCAAACTGAAGTGCAGCACGGGATATTCATTCCATTCTTTCTCCAGCTTCTCGATGGCAAGCCCCTCAAAGAGTTCCTTCTTGCCCTCGAAATAACTTTGGAAGGTAGAAACCAGCAGCGACTTGCCGAAACGGCGTGGGCGACTCAAGAAGAAATACGTTCCATCCGTATGGGTCATACGATAGATATATTCCGTCTTATCTACATAGAACTTATCCTCCTTGCGGATCCGTTCAAATGTCTGAATTCCTATTGGATATAATTTTCTTGCCATAATCAAACGCTATCTATTTATTTGCAAATATACATCAATTCTCCCAAACAACCAAGCATTTCTACGATTTTAACAAAAAAAACAATCCCGGCCCAGAGATTCCATAGAATCTCCGAGCCGAGAACCAGCACCAGACCACCCATGGTAATCAGCATCACGGGGAAAAACGACAGTCCACCCAGCCTTGGTATCGGCGCATGATGCACCTTTCTCTCGTCAGGCATGTCAAATTCACAATACCATGAACTGGGAGGCGAATTAGAAAAATCTGCGTTAATTTGGGAACACCTTATTATAATATGATTATTCACGAAAAAAATATGGGAAAAAGTTTGGTGAATTCAGTTTTTATTGCTATCTTTGCGAACGATTCTACCAAGAATCTATATTCTAAGAATAAAAACAGATAAAAAAATAACTTACATACAACAACTTATGAAGAAAAATATATACAAAGGTAATGAACTGATTAGAAGGCTGGTGATCATCGCTGACTTCATCATCCTCAATTGCTTGCTATTGGGCCTTATTAACATCGAGTTCCTTCATATACCCGAGTATCTAGACCTGAAAACAAAGATTACATTCTTTATAGCAAACGTTGCTCTCGCCATCGGCGAATACAACTATAGCACTATCATCCATATAAGACGAATCGGTTTCCAGCAAGTACTTAAGCGTACGCTCTTTCTGGTGCTTTGTACTACCGTCTGTTTCATGATCTTCCTGAAATTCTTCAGTCATAATAGAGAAATATTTGCGTTCGGATTCTACTTCGGCATCCCTTTCTATCTTGCTCTGATCATCAGTAGAATCATCGAGCTCAAGGTTCTGAAACATCACCGTGCCAAAGGTAGAAACTGTCGTACCGTGGTCTTCGTGGGTAGCGATCCTGCCGTAAGAGAAATGTACATTACCATGACCGAAGACCCTTCTGCGGGTTATATCGTGAAAGGTTATTATGCCGATGATGTCATCGCCGGAGCGCCACAGGAACTGAAAAAACTGGGTACCATGCAGGATCTTAACAGAATTTTAGAGTCCAAGCTGAATGATACCATCAACGGTTCATCTTATGATTTGGATGAGGTTTTCTGCAGCTTGTCGCATCAGGAATCGGACCAGATTGTGAAGATCATGCGTTTCTGTGACAAGAACGTGGTGCATTTCTATTATCTGCCTCGTCTGTTCGGCGAATATAAGCTGCATCTGGATTTCCATAATTTTATGGGCAAGACGGTTTACACGAACCATCTTGAGCCGCTGTCTTCTGTCTCGAACCGTATTCTCAAGCGTGCCTTCGATATTGCCGTGAGTGGTGTGATCTGTCTCTGTTTCCTGCCATTCATCCCGATCATTGCGCTGATTATCAAGATTCAGAGTCCGGGTCCTATCTTCTTCCGTCAGGCTAGAACGGGTCTGAACGGTGATACCTTCATGTGTCTGAAGTTCCGTTCGATGCATGTGAACAAGGATTCAGACAAGGCTCAGGCGACGAAGAATGACCCAAGAAAGTTTGCTTTCGGCAACTTCATGAGAAAGACGAATATTGATGAGTTCCCTCAATTTATCAATGTATTGAAGGGCGATATGAGTATTGTGGGTCCTAGACCTCACATGTTGTATCATACTGAAGTTTATGGTAGTTTGATTGATAAGTATATGGTTCGACACTTCTCGAAGCCTGGTATTACCGGTTGGGCTCAGGTAACGGGTTACCGTGGTGAGACGAAGGAGCTCTGGCAGATGGAGGAGCGCATCAAGCGTGATATCTGGTATATCGAGAACTGGTCGTTCTGGCTTGACATCCGTATTATCTTCCTGACAGCGAAGAGTATTATCTGCCCGGATAAAAACGCTTATTAAAATTACTCCTCTAATGCCTTGATCTGCTTTTTGGGAGTTACACCCAGATTCTTCAGGCTCTCTACCCTTCTCATTACATTGCCGGTACCATCATAAAGCTGCTTTTTCGCTTTATCATAGGTACCGGAGAGGCGAGTGAGGAGATCACCTATGCTCGTGAAGGTGTCTTCGAAAGTCGCTACCTTATCATATAGATCGGCTGCCGTCTTCACGATTTTCTCTACATTCTTGTTCTGACGGTCATACTGCCAGAGATTATACGCCAGCTGCAACGCCATCAGGAGATTGCTAGGAGATATGATGATAATCTTCTTCTGATAGGCATAGCGACTCAAATCAGGCTGCTGCTTCATCGCTGCGATATAACTCGTCTCGTTAGGGATGAACATCAGGACGAAACCGATGGCATCTTCTACTAACTTCGAATAATCCTTCTCCGCTAACTCATCGATGTGCTTGCGCACACTCTGGGCATGCGACTTCATCAACCTCTCCCGCTCCTCATCGGTCTCTGCCGCCAAGGCATCGGTATAGGCAGTGAGAGATACCTTGCTATCTATCACCACGCTCCTGCCTTCCGGGAAGCGGACGATGACATCGGGACGGAAGTTCTTGCCGTTCTCATCCTTGGTGTTCTCCTGGATAAAGAACTCCTCGTCCTTTCGCAAGCCGCTGTTTTCGAGGATGGTTTCCAACACCATCTCGCCCCAGTCTCCCTGCATCTTGCTGTCGCCCTTCAAAGCCTTGGTAAGGTTGGCGGCATCGGAACCGATCTTTGAGGTCTGCTCCTTCAGACTTGTTACAGCCTGCTGCTGTTCCTGCTGGAAGAGCTTCATCGTTGCCTCGAAGGTACTCTGGAGTTCCTTCTTATTCACCTCGTTCTGGGTCTTGCTCTCTTCTACCGATTTCTTGAAATCGGCAAACTGCTCCTTGATAGGTTTCAGGAGTTCATCCATCTGGAGTCGGTTGTTTTCCTGGAGGGCAGATTGCTTGGCAGCGAGCTGTTCGGCAGCAGCTTTCTGCTGTTCAATGGTCATGCGATGCATCTCCTGCTTCAGGCTTTCGAGTTTCTGCGCCCATTGCTGGTCGCTTTCAGCACGTAGCTTTTCGGCAAACAGCCGTTCGTTCTCCATCTGGGCTTTTAAGGATTGAAGTTCAGAAGCATGAGATTGTTTCAAGGATTGCACCTCAGAAGCATGAGACTGTTTCAAGGATTGCACCTCAGAAGCATGATGCTGGTTGCACTGCTCGATATTAGCCTGCAGCACTTGAGCCTTCGCTATGAGCTGCGTTTTCTCTTCTCCCGCCTTTTTTCCTTCCATCAGCTTGCCCACGAAGAATCCGATGGCAAGACCTATAACGATTCCTATTACTATTTCCATTTATCTTTGTTTTAAATGATTCTGTATATCTGCCAAAATTATGATGTGCAAAATTAATGCTTTCAAAACATAACACCAAACATCATAGGGGATTCTTGTAGATATTTAACTATTATGGAAAAAACAAGTAGAAATATGAGATTAAATGAAAATTTTGCATTATCTTTGCAGCATAATTAATATATAAGATATAGACTATGATCAAAAGATTATTATCCTTTTTAGACGCTTCGCCAGTGAACTTCCTGGCTGTGAGGAATATCTCCAAGGAATTGGAGAAAAATGGGTTCAGACGACTGAACCCTCAGGAGCCGCTGGGCAAGGTTGTGGCGGGTGACAAGTTCTTCGTTACCAAGAACGACTCTTCTATCTATGCCTTCCAAATCGGAAAGAAGACACTGGCTGATGCCGGTTTCCACATGATCTGCGCGCACTGCGACTCTCCTACCTTCCGTATCAAGCCTAACGCTGAGATGCTTTGTGAGGGCGGCATCGTGAAACTGAATACCGAGGTTTATGGCGGTCCGATTATGTCAACCTGGTTCGACCGTCCACTCACTCTGGCGGGTAGAGTGATCGTAAAGGGCAAGGATGCGATGCATCCGAAGACGCTCCTGCTCCATATCCAGCGCCCATTGCTGCAGATCAGTAATCTCGCTATCCACTTCAACCGTCAGGTGAACGATGGCGTGAAGTTGAGCAAGCAGAAGGATGTGCTCCCTATCCTCGGCATCATCAACGATGAACTGGAAAAGGGTAATCTGCTGATGAACGTGATTACCAGCGAACTGAATATCCAGAAGGAGGATATCCTCGACTTCGATCTCTATCTGGCTGATGCCACTCCTGCCTGCACCTTCGGTGTGCACGATGAGTTTATCTCTTCGGGACGACTCGATGACCTGTCGATGTGCTGGGCGGGCGTAGAGGCTCTGACGGCGGCTGATGCCCAGGATACGACCCAGGTGCTGGCGATTTTCGACAATGAGGAGACTGGTTCGCAGACCAAGCAGGGTGCGGGAAGTCCTTTCCTCTCTTATATGCTACAGCGCATCGCTCTTGCACAGAGCGGAACGGAGGAGGCGTATTATCAGGCAGTGGAGCGTGCCTTCATGATTTCTGCGGACAATGCGCATGCCTGGCATCCTAACTACAGCGAGAAGTTTGACCCAACGAATCATCCGATGCTGGGGGGCGGTCCGGTCATCAAGTTCAATGCGGCACAGAAGTATGCAAGTGATGCGGTATCTGCTGCCATCTTTGCGAATATCTGTGAGGCAGCCGGTGTTCCTTGCCAGCGTTTCGTAAACCACAGCGATGTAGCAGGTGGCAGCACCTTGGGCAATATCCTCGCCTCTTCCATCCCATTGAAGGGTGTGGATATGGGCAATGCCATCCTCGCCATGCACAGTTGCCGTGAAACCGGCAGCGTGATGGATCACGAATATTGCGTGAAGGCATTCACTAAGTTCTATCAGCTGTAATTTCAAAGCTTTTGCCCTTACAGGGCGGCAGGCTTGCATCCATAATTACCCAGGGCGGATGCCCTGGGCTAGGAGCTTCTGCCCTTTCAGGGCGTATGGAGACAAGAAACTTGGATCGGAAAGGGTGTATGGAGTTTACTTATGCTCTTTATGATTTCTTCTCATACCCCTTATTCTGCTCCAGTTTCTTATTCAAATCAATGCATTTCTGCGGTATCGGGAAGACGGTGGTATAGCCAGATTCCTCGCCCTGAAGTGGGGTGCGGAGATCATAAGCTGCGGTAAACTTGCCGAAACGGATGAGGTCCTGGCGGCGCCAACCTTCCCATACCAGTTCCAGCAATCGCTCTTCCAGGATGTTGGCAAGCGTTGCCTTGCGATTCGGCATGCCTACACGGGCACGAATCCTGTTCAGTTCCACATCACCATTCTCTCCCAGGCGAATCTTGGCTTCCGCCTTCATCAGCAGTACATCGGCATAACGGAAAAGAACGATATCGTTGCTCTGCAACTTGCCATCCATATACGAAGTTCTATCTACCTCGTATTTCGCCATTCTCGCTCCAGCCGTCTTGATATACTTGCTGCCAGTCAGGTTCTGAGCCACCTCAAAAGGCTGATACTCCAGAGGCTTGCCATTATCCATCAGCAGTTCCTTGCCATGCACCTTCACTACACCTGCCACAAAGTTCATCTTGCAACGGGTGTCCTCGTCTGCTTCGCCATAACGGTTGGCCTTCATCGTAGCAATCGTAGCACAGGTACCATTCTCACTACCCCATCCCAAGGCACCACCATGCGTATAATGGTAAGAGCGGAAAAGATAATGAAACTGATTGGTATAGATGTTCTTATCCATTGGAATGGTAAAGATGTTCTCCTTCGATGTCTCATTGTGCGTAGAGAAATTGAAGGCATCATCTGCCTCCAGGTCATACCCCTCCCCGGCAAGTTTATCGCAATAGTAAATGCAGGTTTCCCAGGCATTCAACTTCTTGCTGCGGTTCGCACTCGCCTTGCCGCCATTGAGCAGAGAGGCTCCATCGGCAGTCTGCACCATGAAATAGATATCCTTGCCCTTAGGTCGCTTCGCATACCCCTTGGTCCAGTCATCAAACATGTAGATCTCGGCATTCAGCGCCAATTTTGCCAGCAGGAAGTTAACCACAGGCTGCGTGATGCGGCCATAGTAATTGCCCTCCTTGTTGCTATGCTCATCGGGAAGATAAGGCAGCACCTGCTGCAACTCGCTGAAAACGAAGTGGAACACCTCGCTCCGCTCGCTTTGAGAAGGAAGAGCAGCACCTGTGACAGAAGGAAGAGTGGCATCAGCTCCCCCAGCATTCGCATAAAGGGCAGCTTCTCCCGAAGACAGAATAACCGGAATCCTGCCAAACATATCCATCGCCTCATAATACATCAATGCTCTTAAGGCACGTACCTCTGCCTGGAACTGGTCTTTCTGGTTCGCTGTGAGCAGAGACGACTTGGCTTCAATGATGTCGAGCGACTTGTTTGCCAGAACTATCACCTTATAGAGATACTTCCAGGTATCATAAAGCGGCTCATCATCAGCCGTCCAGTCATGCCGGTACATGGCATTCCACAACCCACCGTCATACCAGTCGCCTCCACGAATCGGAATCATCGCCTCGTCGGTAGTCAGCGTGTTGTAGTCGTAGATGCCACGGCAGGTACCCTGAAGCCCCTCACTCTCGTTGGTGCCGCCGATATAATTATAGAGTGAAGCCACGGCGTTGGTATAAATATCCAAGGCAGAGCCATAAATGGCTTCCTCCTCGAGCTGGTCCTTCGGATGCTCATCCAGACAGGATGTCATCGTCAGCGATGTCATTGTCAAGGCTGCTATCAGGAAAAAGTATAGTCTATATCGTTTCATATATTTCTGCATTTAAAGTTCTGCATTTAGAATTGAACACTCAAACCCAGCGAGAAGGTGCGGTAAAGCGGATAGGTCCGCTTGTCGTCGATACCCATCGTACTGTTCACCACATAACTGTTGATCATCGGCGTCAGTCCGCTATAACTGCTGATAGTGACAAGATTGTTCACACTTGCCGACACCCTGAGCGACTGCACCACGCCCTTTCGGATAGGAATATCATAACCCAGGGTGAGATACTCGAAGTTAAGATAATCGCCTTTCTCCAGCCAATAATCGGATACATTCTGGTCAACGATGTTCTTCTCCGGGGCACCCTTCAGCACGTTGTAATCCGGGAAACTCGACATGTTGGTATATGCCAGCCCCGTTCCGTTGAAAATCTTATGCCCAAAAGCACCATTCATCTGCAAGGAGAGATACCAGTCGCGATAACGGAAACTGATGTTTGAGCCAAGCGTCACCTTTGGCGTTGCCTGTCCGGCGATATATCTGTCACCGCCATCACTCAAATCCACGGTTCCGTTCTTATCTAAATCTTCTATATCATAGCGATAATGCCCGTTGCCATCTTCTACAAGTCCCTTGCAATGAGGTAGATAGAAGACACCCAGCGGCTGTCCCACTATCTGATAGACTACATTGTTATAGCCGCCATGCTGACCGGCACCCGATAAGGCACCCATCGCCGTGATATCCGCCGCCGACATCTGCATGCCATCATATTCGCCACTGAGCGAGAGGAGTTTGTTCTTCTGCCAAGCCAGATTCATATTGATGTTCAACTCCATATCCTTCTTCTGTATAGGCGTGATGGAGAAGCCCACCTCCAATCCCTGATTGCTCATCGAACCGATGTTTGCCAAGAGTTTATCGTAGGCGAAAGGTGGCACCGGCACATCGTAGGCATAGAGCATATCGGTGGTCTTGGAATAGTAATACTCCGCCGTCAGCACGAGACGGTTGTTCCATAAACCCAGGTCGGCACCCAAGTTCCAGGTGGCACGCGTCTCCCACTTCAGGTCGGGATTGTTGTTGCGGATCATGCCCATCGTTACCACAGGCGAACTGTTCACCGAAACGATGCCGTTCTGTCTCACAGTGTTCATGGTGGTATAGGCAGAGATGCCGCCCAGATTACCCGAACGTCCATAACCCGTACGCAACTTGAGCATCGTAATCGCCTTGAGCTGGCGAAGCCATTCTTCCTGCTTCATATCCCAGGATAAGGAAACGGATGGGAAGAAACCCCAGGTATGGTCATCGCCCACCAAAGAAGAACCGTCGCCACGCATGGAAACCGAAAGACTGTACTTATTATATAAGGTATAGTCGATGTTGCCCATCACGGAAGCCAGCACCTGGTCTTCATAGTTGCTGTCTGTACCGCCGAAAGGTCGGGAAGCGGCAGCACCGATATTGTGGTAATACATACTATTGTTTGAGAATCCCTTGGCAGAAGTCCAGAATCCCGTACGGATATCCTTCTGATACTCAGCACCTGCCATCGCCTTAAGGCTGTGAATGCCCCACACCCGCTGATAGTTCAAGGAAACATTGGCAAGCCATTCCTCGCTCTTGAACTCTCCACGATAGAGATTACCCTGTGCCCACACCCAGGTAGGACAGAACTGGTTATTCTCGTTGGAAGTATAACTGTATGCCCCAAAGGCAGAAATGCTCAGGTTGCTCCAAATATCATAGTTCAGTTTCAGATGGGCATTGAAGTTCATGTTCTTCGTATCCCTGCGCTCTTCGAGCAGGGCACCGGGAGGATTCACCTGCGAAGCAGCTCCATTCTTCACCCAACTGCCATTCAGCTTATCAAAAGGATAGGTAGGATTCATGGCATCGGCAGAATAGAAAAGCATCTGACTGTCGAAGATATCATTGTTTTTATAGGATGAACCAAATACGCCGAAATCACCCGTCAGTCTATCACCAAACGCCTTCTGGGTAACATCAATCTTAGCCACCAGATTGCGATAGCCCTTGCTCCGGATGATGGTGTTATGGTCGATATAGCCGAAGGAAGCCCGATAGTTGCTCTGCGGAGTACCACCGCTGAAGGCGAGATAATGGTTCTGCACATTTCCGGTTCGGGTAATGGCTTTGGAGAAATTGGTATCAAATCCCTTATTGTTATATTCCAGCCCAAACTTCTGCGCAGCAGCTATGTATTCAGCGGCATTCAGCATCTCCATACTCTTGAACATCGCCTCGATGCCATAGTTGCCCTCGTAAGAAATCTGAAATCCCTTACCCGTTCCCTTCTTGGTCTTCACCTGGATAACGCCCGAAGCACCACGAGAACCATAAAGAGCGGTCTCACTGGCATTCTTCAACACGGTAAAGCTTTCGATATCAGCAGGATAGATCGTAGCAAGCGTTGCTACATCCGAGGTTACACCATCGATGATGACCAATGGGTCGTTGCCGCCCATGATAGAAGTGGTACCACGAACCCGCACAGAGTTGAGCATGGCAATACGGTCGAGACCATTGGTAGTAACGTTTACACCAGCCGTCTGTCCATTCAAGGCATCAAGGGCATTATTGAGTACGCCCTTCTTCAGCAGTTCAGGCTCCACCACGCTCACCGAACCGTATAAGCGCAATGAATCCAGACCTTTGATATTTTCTGACTGGGCATAGAGGGTATGAGGTGCAAGAATCATCGCACCCACGGCATATAATATAACTTTTAAGTTCTGTTCCATAACTATATCTGAGTTTAGTTTAGGCTCAAATCTATTTCGACTGCAAATATAATAAAAAAGAATGATACAAAATCGCTTTTTCCCAAAAATCTTTCGAAAAAAGGCTCAAAATACTTTATGTACAAGGTAATCATAAAGTTCGAAGGAAAGAAAAACGGAAAAAGGAAGCCAAGACAAATACAAACTTATCCGACTTCCTTTTGTTTCATTTATATAAACGAGAACCACTATACCAAGGTTCCGTGCTTATCTATGTTAATTATCTCTTCTATATTAATTATCTCTTCACTCTCAATCCATTCTCGATGCTGGAGAGTTCATCGAAGAACTCGGCATCAATCTTCAGTCGCTCCTCTACCTTGGCGCAACTGTGGATAACCGTGCTATGATCGCGATTACCAATGAGTTTGCCCACTCTGGAAGCAGGCATCTTGATGAGTTTCTGAGCCATGAACATCGCCACCTGACGCGCCTCCACGTACTCACGCTTGCGGCTCTTACTGTTGACTGCAGCCACCGTTACCTTGTAATGATTGCAGACCGCCTCCACGATTTCATCGAGGGTGAGCACCTTGTTGCTCTCCTCAACCTTGACGGCACGCTTGATGACACGCTCAGCCAGTCGGATATCGATGCTGCTGTTATATACGATACTGTAAGCCAGCAAACCATTGATGGCACCCTGGAGATCACGCACACTGCCATTGCAGGTCTGTGCGATAAAGGAAACCACATCCTTCGGAATCTTCAGTCCATCCTTGCGCACCTTGTTGCTCACGATATCGACGCAGAGTTCCACATTCGGCTTCTCCAACTCCGCCACCAGTCCACAAGAGAAACGGGTGATGAGTCGGTCTGGCATATCCTTGAGTTCTACCGGAGGTCGATCGCTCGCCAGAATGATACGCTTTCCGTTGCGGAAGAGGTGATTGAAGATGTGGAAGAAGGTATTCAAGGTCTTCGCCTTGCCTGCCCAATCCTGCACATCATCCACGATGAGCACATCGATAGACTGGTAGAAATTGATGAAATCATTGCTCGCATTATGCAGCACCGCATCGGTATATTGTGTCTGGAAGAGGCGGGCACTGACATAGAGCACACGCTTCTGCGGATACATCTGCTTGGTCTTCAGACCGATGGCATTCACCAGGTGAGTTTTTCCGCTACCAGAAGGACCATAGATGAACATCGGGTTGAACTGCGTGGTATTCGGATGCTCAGCGATAGACAATCCCACCGAACGTGGCAGCTTGTTGCTGTCACCCTCCATATAATTATTGAAGGTGAGTTTCGGATCAAGTTGGGTGTCAATGTCTTCAGGCTGCTGTGGTTCTGCCGGGCTAGCCGGTATCTGTGGCTGCTGTGCCAATCTCTTGCGCTCAGCCTCATCAATATCAGCCGGATCAGCTTCCACATCCTGGGTCAACCTGTGCTCCTTATCCGTTACCACCCGATAAGTGAGACGGATGCCATCACCGAAATTGCGATGCAGGACCTTGCTCAACAAGCCAACATAGTTCTGTTCCAAGTACTCATATACGAATGGACTTGGAACTTGAACCAACAAAGTCTTGGTCGAAGGCTTGTACGACTCAAAGACTATCGGTCGAAACCATGTATTATATTGCTGCTCTGACACATTATCTTTTATAAGCAAAAGACTATTGTCCCAAAGCGCTTTTGGACTTGCTAACATTGACACTATTTACTACTTATTTTAATTGATTTTTTACCTTAACACTACATCAGATTGCACCATCTGATGCAAATCGACTGCAAAATTACAAAAAAAAGCCCAAAGTAGCAAATCGGGCTATTTATAATATTTTAAGACTACCCTGTTAACTACCTCATAATCAAGCAACTAAGAAAGTTATCCACAATTGCGTTTTAGGGGCAGTGAAACAATTTTGAAACACCCCGAAATAGCTAAAAAACAACAAGTTCTGTAGCTATTCCGGGGCGTGAAACATTGCCTTTGTTATTTAGACAAAATTTATTTTGATATTTTCCTCAAAGAAGCCTTTAAAACGGCATATCCGAGTCTCTACTTGTCTTTCTTTCCAAAAATTGAGAAGTGAACATAGCGCTTTGGATGCGCCTTGAGATCGATGACCAGAGAGTCGGCATGCGACATCGTTGAGTTCAGATTCTCATAGAGGCGGGTATCGTTCATGAGGAGACCGAGGCTACCCTTTCCGCTGTTCAACTGCTCGGTGAACTTCTGTGCACCATCGAGGGTGGCATTCACACGGTCGAGTGTGCCCTGCACATCGAGGCTCGCCAGATTAGAGGTGAGTCGGTTGGTATTGTCGAGAACGCCATTCGCCTTCTTCATCATACCCGGAACCTGCTTGTTCAATCCAGCCATCAGGGTATTCAGCTCACGGGTAGAAACGGTGAGGTTGCTGGTGATGGTCTCCACATTGTGGAGGGAAGCAGCCAGGGCAGGATCAGCCAGGAGTGCATTCACACTGGTGAGGATGGAATCCAGCTTAGGCAGCATCTTCTCGACTACCGGAATCATTTCGGCAGCCTTACCCATCATACCGGAATTCACCGTACCAGGAATGATGCCGCCCGGTTCGATACGCTCACGAGGATTGTTGGCAAGCAGGAGACTCACCTGGAGATTGCCCATGATATCCTTAGAAATCTCTGCGGTACTACCCGCAGGGATTCTCAGATCCTTATTGATATCCACCTTGACCTTGATGGGACCCTTTCCTGAATAGTCGAAATCCAGCTGATCCACGGTACCCACCTTGTAGCCATCGGCATAGATAGGGGTAGAAGCACCCATACCCTGGATGTCATCAAACGTCATATAGTAGGTGTTATTGGTAGAGAACAAGTTGATGCCTTTCAGAAAGTTGATTCCGAAATACATCACCAAGATACCTACAATAGCGACCAACGCTATCCTAATTTCCTTTGTCAATTTCATATTTATCTATTTTTGTTCTTTTTATTATACCTATTTATATAGAGCGAATCACAGGCTGCCCGAAAAAGGGAGCTACCGGTTGCCCGGGAAGTGGATGAACTACCGGTTGCGGTTCTGCTTGAACTCCCGGATAGCCTGGTTCACGTCATATTTCTGTCCGTTCTTGAAGGCGATGATGAAAGCCTCCGGGAACTTCTCCAGCTTTTCCTTGCGCAGGCGATAGATTTCGTTGTAATTGGTGGATGCACCCAGGGTGTATTTCACCAGATTGCCTTCCTGGAAACTATCGTAATCGGTTTCGCCCTTAAAATGAGCATCGCCCTTGCGAAGGTTTCTACTACCTACGAAAATCTGAAGCTTGAAGACCGGCGCATCGGCTATCTCAGCCTTCTTCACTTCCTTCTTCGGTTCCTGCTTCTTCACATCCTTCTTCGGCTCCTGCTTCTTCACCTCCCGCTTTGGCTGTTCAGGCGTTGCCTCTTCACGCTTCGGCTGCTTTCCCCTCGTTACGACACGAGTCTTAGGCGCAGGTTCCTGATCAGGAACAATCTTCGGTAGATTCACGTCTTCGGAATCCTTGGCACGATAAGGAACGGAAACCGATTTATCGTACTTATTCTTGTATTTAGCGAAAGCCTCGTAAATGCCACGGGCGATATCATCCACTCTGCTGTCATCGTTGAGCAGGCGCTCTTCATCAGGAGTGGTGATGAATCCCAACTCAATGAGGCAGCCCGGCATGGAAGTCTCTCTCAAGACCAAGAATCCCGCCTGATGCACGCCCTTGTCAGGACGGTTGGCACCATCGCAGACACCTCGCTGAATCATTCGTGCCAGCTCTACGCTGCGCTCCATGTTCTTGCCCTGGATGAACTCGAAGATGATATAGCTCTCAGAAGAGCGGGGATCGAAACCCTGATATCTCTGCTGATAGTCCTTCTCCATCGAGATGACGGAGTTTTCCCGCATCGCCACATCGAGATTATCCTTGGCACGGTGCATACCGAGGGTATAGGTCTCGAAGCCACGAGCCACCTTTCCTGCCGGCAAGGCATTGGTATGCACGGAGATAAAGAGATCGGCATTGGCACGGTTGGCGATATTCGCACGCTCATTGAGCGGGATGAAGACATCCGTCTTGCGGGTATAGATGACTCTTACCTCCGGGAGATTCTGCTCCACATACTTACCGAAGCGCAAGGCAACGGCAAGATTGATATTCTTTTCCTTGGATATGGCTCCGAGCGCTCCGGCATCATGACCACCATGACCGGGGTCGATGACCAGCGTGAACCGCTTATTGGCAGCTAACGATGTCATTACAAACATGCACATCAAAGCCCATATCAGTGTTACTTTCTTACACATACTTTCTGATGATTTTGCAAAATTACTACTTTATTATCAGAAAACCTAATTCTAACTATAAGTTTTATCATTTGTTAATACAACCTCTACCCCTGCGCCGTCGCTATCGGCACCCATCGGTGGATTCACCTTGGTGATAGAGAGTTGGAGTTTCTGGATTTCCGGGAAATCGGAAAAGAGCCTATGGGCGATTCTGCCTGCCACATGCTCCAGGAGCTTGCTGGGCACCGCCATTTCTTCTCTTACCTTCTGATAGACCTCGGCATAATTGAGGGTTCCCTGAAAATCATCGGTCTTCATGGCAGAAGAGAAGTCATAATCCAGCACCAGGTTGACAAGATAATCGTTGCCAACGATTCGCTCCTGCGGCAATACGCCATGGAAAGCGTGGAAACGCACATTCCTGAGGTATATCTTACTGCTCATCAATTTCATCTTCAGTCTCCTTATAATCTATTCCGTTTTCCAAGTTATCTATTCCATTTTCTTCATAGAGGTACTTCTTCAAGGCTCTTTCCACGCCCACCCGCCAGGTGTTGAGGGTTTCGGAGGTGAGCTGCAGCTGATTGACCAGCTTGATGACGTGGGCAACCGGCATACGATAGCGCAGAACACCGGATATGAGCTTGGCATAGTTCCAATACTCGGGATTGAACTTCTCGCTCAATCCTTCGACGGTAATCTTGTAGCCACGCTTGTTGACAAACTGGAAATCATATCGCTTCTGTCCTTCCGGGAGCACCGTCTTGATAATCTTGCCCTTGGTAACAGACTTGGGGAGCATGATGCCTTCATCCTCATCCTGCAAACCGGTGAATATCTCGTAGGGATGCCCATTGAGCAATCCGACCAAAGCCACCCATTTCTCCTTATTGTTCTGGTATCTTACCACATCGCACTCCAATTCCTTAGGTCGTACCTCTACCACTTCCGGACTAACGAGCGATTTCTGCGTTTCTTCGGAAACGAGTTTCGCCAATGGCAGATGGAGCTTATTCCAATCGACATTCTGCGCATCGAAATGCTCGTGCAGGTCAGCCAATCGGGTCTTCAATTCTTTCATCAAGGCGTGGCTCGCCTCTTCGAAAGTCATATTTTCAGTATATTCCATATTAAACGTTTAATAATTAGCTGCAAAATTAAAACAATATTTCTAAAATATGAAACGTTTGAGCAGATATTTCATCAAAAAACACACGAAAAGCTCATTATGAAGCAAAAAATGTAAAAGAACCGTGTTCTTTTTGGGAAACTTTCATTATCTTTGCATAAGATATTAGAAAAAGAAACAAGATATGGAATCAATCAAGAAAAGAACCTCGATTCGCAAATATGCAGACAGAGAGGTAACAGATGAACTTTTGAACAGATTGCTGGAAGAAGCGATGCGCACTCCTACCATGGGCAACCTGCAGCTCTACAGCGTAGTGGTAACCCGCAGCGAAGAGGGAAAGAAGACTTTGGCTCCTGCCCACTTCAACCAGCCGATGGTGACAGGCGCTCCTGTGGTACTCACCATCTGTGCCGACTACCGCCGCACCACCCTCTGGGCAGAAAACCGCAAGGGAACCCCGGGATACGACAACATTCTCTCGTTTATGAATGCGGCTACCGATGCCCTGCTCTTCACGCAGACCTTTACCAATCTGGCAGAAGAGGCGGGGCTGGGAACCTGCTTCCTGGGCACCACGGTGTATATGCCGAAAATGATCATTGACACCCTGAAGTTGCCGAAGCTGGTAATGCCAGTGGCTACCCTTACCATCGGATGGCCGGATGAGCAGCCTGCCCAGAGCGACCGTCTGCCATTGAGAAGCATCATCCACAACGAGCATTTCGAGGATTATACCCCAGAAAAGATTGATGACTTCTATGCCGAGAAGGAAGCACTGGAAGAGAACCAGGAGTTTGTACGCATCAACAACGTAGAAACATTAGCCCAGGTTTTCACCGATATCCGATATACCAAGAAGGATTGCGAAGCCATGAGCATCGGATTCCTCGATGCCCTCAAGCAGCAGGGATTCCTCAAATAAATAAAAAAGCGCATCAGCAAGTTAATCTCGCTGATGCGCTTTTTTATTTTACTTTCAGTTTTACTTATTGAAACCTGTAATCTCTACGTATGGAGCCTGACCTCTGCCATCCTCATCACGATAAGATACCTTGATAGTCTTGCACTCGTTCGGCATCAGACTGAAATAGTTATCGCTGTAGATAACAGGGAGAATCTGCTCACCATCACCACCCTTCAGGTTCAGGCGAACCAAGAGGGCAGGTACATTGCCGGTATTGCGGATCTCTACCTCGCCAACCCACTCTTCGCCCTGCTGAACGAAACGCTTGCCGCTGACAGCAACATCTGCCTTTGGCAACTTAGAGAGTGCCTGGAGATTATCCTCTTCCTTACCCATCACATAGAAGTTGTCTGAAACCACCTGGTTGTTCTGCTCCAGAGTCAACTTGATGTAGTAAACCTCCTCATCCGGCTCGCTTACGCTAACAGCATTGAGGGTCTGGTCTTCCGCCACATTTACTTCCTTACTCTCCTCCTTGATTAACTTTCCGTACATATCAAAGACCTGAGCCTTGGCAACCAAGCCATTCTTGGCACCACCAGCGAAGTTAACCACCTCGGCAACCTTCTTCACCGGGTTGTACTGGATATGCAATGGTTCGCAAGCCTTCTTCACACCAAAGTATGCTGCAGTTGGCTCGAAGTAATAATCGTAGGTACACCATACCATGCTTGGCCAGCAGGCATGACTCATCCAGATGAGCAAACCAAGACGGTCCTGCTGAGAAGACTCGTACATCGCACGGTAGCCATCATAGTTGAGCCACTGTGCCCACTTGGTAAACTGCTCAGCACTCTGAGGCTTGCCATAACGCTTCTCCATGATGTTGTTGAAAGATTCACCACCCTGGGCGCCCTTCAATGTATAATCATGCTGTCCCCAAGCATCGCTCTGTGGCCACAGATGCTCCGGTTCCATCATTCTGCTCAGAGACTCGAAGGTAGGCACATTCGGCATACCACGCTCTGAATGCAGCTTATGGCTCTGATTAGCAAAGTAGAAAGATGGTGACTTCATCTGGTAAGGACCATGACCGCTCACACCCAGGTCGGCAGAGCTAGGAATATAACCCAACTGTGGATGGATATCCTTGACCTGCTCTCTCAGCACCTTGTCGATGGATGCAGGAGGGAAGCCCTCGTTTCTACCGCAATAGATACCGATACAAGCATGGCTGCGGATACGGGAGATGTAATCGGCAGAGTTCTCGAGGAACATCTTGTCGTCATCAGGATCCGGTCCGTCCCATGGATTAGCCAACCAGAAGTCCTGCCAGATCATGATACCATACTTATCGCATGCCTCATACAGTTCCTCATCACCAATCTGACCTACCCAGTCGCGAATCATATTGTAGTTCATCTCCTTATGGTAGCGAACGGCAGTCTCGTATTCACGTCCACGGTAGTTGAGGTTGGTCTCAGAGAATCCCCAGTTACCACCCAGTGGGTTCAATCTCTTGCCATTGATGTAGATCTTGGTCTGGGTATCCAGGTCGGCATAGCTCATCTGGCGGATACCCGCCTTATAGTTAATCTCAGAGATTACCTCGCCTGAAGCCTTGTCTGACACCTTGAAACCGGCATCATATAAATAAGGTGAACCATAGCCGTTAGGCCACCAGAGATTCATGCGCTGGTTCTTGAGCTGAGGATAATCAGCTGGAGCGAAAGCCACCTCACGCTTCTCGTTTGGCTGCAGGCTAACTTCCTGCTCAAACTGGATCTTACCTATAAAACCGGAAAGCTTCACGGTCTTAGCCACGGCATCTGCATTCTTCAGGAAGACAGATGGAGTCATGGTTGCCAATGTATCCGGCAGATTCAAAGTAGATGTTACCAGCGGATCGGAAACGCTCACACCGTTATCGTGGGTGAGATAGACATCATTCCAGATACCGATTTCACGACCTGGGGTATTGGTAATCCAGTCCCAGCCGATAGATGCGTGGAAGGTTGGGTTATCAGCACCCAACTCACCACCATTGAGGTCGGTATTCTGGAGATTTTTCTGCTTCACCACGCCGAAGTGGGCATTCTTGATGACATGCACCTCGAGCTTGTTGGCACCCGTCTTCAACTTCTTGGTCACGTCGATGCGAGAGCGGATAAAGGCACCGTCAATTCTGCCAATCTTCTCACCATTCAGGAGGATATCCGCCTTCCAGTTGATACCATCGAAGTTAAGATAGGTATGCTGGTTCTTGTTGGCAGATGGCTGATGGTTGATGGTAGTACGATACCAGAAATCAGAGTTGAAGAACGACTCGGAAATCTGTCGCATATTATCATCGTAGCGGTTATCAGGCACCGCACCGATATTCATATAGCTGGTAAGCACGGTACCAGGAACGGTAGCCTGAATCCAGGCATCACTTCCCTCACGGCGCAGCTGCCACTGGTTGAGCATCTGCTTGCCATTCTTAGAAGCCAAAGTGTTGGCTGCCTCGGCACGCAAGCCACCCTTACCCATCACCTGCATCTCTGACAAGGCATAACGACCGGAAGCATCCGGCTGGGTAAGCAGCAATCTCACATATCTGCCATGCCCCTTGCAAGCCACCTTCTCGGTCAAGCCCTTCTGCTTCTGCTGACCCAGGGTAGCAATATCACTCCAGTTTCTGGCATCACAGGAAACCTGAATCTTGCCCTGACGAGCCTTGTTGACCCAGAAGAGATTCACCTGATCGAAATCAGCCACAGTACCCAGATCTACATAGAGCCACTGGGCATTCTTTGCCAATTCTGACTTCCATACACTGGAGAAGTGCATGGATGGACGCCATGAAGTGGTATTATCAATGAGTTTGACGCGCCACCACGCTGCACCCGGCATAGTAAACTCGATGCGAACGTGCTCGTAGTTGCCCGGTTTCTTCAAAGGAATGGAAACATTCAGCTTGCGGAGCGGCAGGCGCACCACATCCTGGAACTTGTTTGGGTCGGAACTTACCTGCTGTTTGGTAGCCTCGCCAGGAAGTCCGGTGCCTTTCTCTTCACCCAGCACCTCCCATTTCGTACCATTGTGTGAACCCATCACACGAATCACATACCCCTGAGTAGCCTTGTCCTGATAGTAAGCCAATTCACCTGTAAACTTCAGGTTTCTGAGGTTTACCTTCATGGCTTCCCAATTGAACTCAGCAAAAGCCTTCTCGCCCTTGATATACTGACTGGTGACCGTGTTGCCATCAATCATCTTCTCCTTATCACGGTTGGACAACTCGCCTTCATTCGTTCTTACACTCAGGAAGGAAGGAGCCTTGCTGGTGATGATACCATCTGTTACCAGATGACCTGTAAGATTGAAATCGGCATTCGAAGAAGTATATACCATACGGTTCAAGGCGATGTTCCTATAGGTATCATCCTTCACCATTTGAGGAGCCGTAAACTGAGATGGGCGTCCCGGATACTGTCCGATACCCCTTGTCCCGGTCTGATCGTCGGCATAAGTCAAGCCCAGAGCCTGGCTGAGTAAAGCTATAACCACAACTGCTTTCTTCATTATTTTTTAAGTTTAAGTAATATACTAAGTTTTGTGCAAAGTTACAAAAAAAAAATATACGCACAAATATTTTAAACCAATTTATTTATTCTTGCGTATTTTAGGGCAAAAAAATAGCCAATGCCCTATAAAAACAAAGAAAAAGCGCAACAGGCAAATAGTCTGTTGCGCTTCTATCATTAAATTTCAATTGAACTAGTACTCATTTCATCTTAACGGTTGACGACCAACCGTCAACCATCAATTATTCTACGACGATAGGCTTGTACTTAGGCACCAAAGCCCTCATGATACACCAGCCAACGAGGTAAGCCACGCTGCAGATGCAGAATACAATCATGTAAGCACCTGGCTTGCCATCGAAGCCCATGAAGGTGAAGGCAGAACCCTGACCCTCTGCGTAGGTGAAGAGCATACCGGAACCCTTGTTGATGAGGAAAGAACCGATACCACCCGCCATAGCACCAATACCAGTGATGGTAGCCACAGTTGACTTAGGGAACATATCACCGATGGTTGAATAGAGGTTGGCAGACCAAGCCTGATGACCCGCACCGAGCAAACCGATGATGATAGCTGGCCACCATGCACTGTACTCACCCATAGGCTGAGCAATCAGACCGAGCAATGGGAAGCAAGCGAAAATCAACATCGCACGCATTCTACCGATATATGGATTCATACCCTTCTTATCTACAAAATAGGTTGGCAAATAACCGCCACCAATACTCAATACCGTAACAATCGCATAAAGAGTGAAGATGAGGGCAATACCCATACCAGAGTCTGAAGAGTAACCATACTGATCAGAGAAGTAAGCAGGAGCCCAGAAGAGGAAGAACCACCATACACCATCAGTCATCAACTTACCCACGATGAACGACCAGGTCTGGCGATAGCTGAAGCACTTGAGGAAACCGATTGTCTTCTCCTCAGAAGCCTCTGCAGTCTCAGCTTTCTCAGCCTCAGCCTCAACCTTCTCCATATCTTCATCCTGCTCAATGTAAGTAAGCTCAGCCTTGTTTACATGCTTGCTCTGAGAAGGCTTCTCATAAAGCCATACCCAGAGACCCATCCATACATAACCGAGCACACCGATGATGATGAAAGCCCACTCCCAGCCCATGCTGCGAGCCAACAATGGAATGGTGGCTGGAGCTGCCAAAGCACCTACAGAGGCACCACTGTTGAAGATGGCAGTAGAGAACGCACGGTCTTTCTTTGGGAAATACTCGGCTGTTACCTTGATGGCAGCAGGGAAGTTACCAGCCTCACCCACTGCAAGAATCAAACGGCAAGAGAGGAACAACCATACGCTGATGGTGGCGATAGCAACAGCTGCATCGCTACCAGCCTGCACCATGCGGAGTGCCTCTATAGAGTCATAACCCTCCATCTGCATAGCTACCCAACCGCAACCTGCATGCATCACGGCACCTGTTGACCATACGAAGATGGCAATCAGATAACCCTTCTTGGTTCCCATCCAATCCACGAACTTACCTGCAAAGAGGTTGGCGATGGCATAGAAGATGGAGAAAAGACCGGTAATCGTACCGTAATCGTCATCTGTCCAGTGGAATTCTGGAGCGATGAAGTCTTTCCATGTTAACGACAGAACCTGACGGTCCATATAATTCACTGTGGTCGCAATGAAGAGCAACGCACAAATCACCCAACGGAAGTTGGACATTTTACTAGTTGAAATAGAACTCATTTGTCTAAGTTTTTAAGCGTTTTGTTATTCTAATGTAGGAATCTTCACTACCTGCATATCGTTATAGATAAGGTTTTCACCTGCCATACCCCAGATAAAGGTATAGTTGCTGGTACCGGCAGCGCAGTGGATTGACCATTCTGGAGCAATCACAGCCTGCTCGTTGTTCAGCCAGATAGGACGGGTCTCCTGTGGCTCACCCATTACGTGAAGAATCTTCTGACCCTCCGGAACATTGTAATAAAGGTATGTCTCCATGCGGCGGAGGTGAGTATGAGCCGGCATGGTGTTCCATACAGAACCCTCCTTCAACTCGGTGACACCCATCTGCAACTGGCAGGTGCGAACACCAGCCACACCGTCGATGATCAACTGATGAATCACGCGGTCGTTGCTCTCCTTCAGGCTACCAGCCTTGATGTTGTTGGCATCCTTCAGAGTCACCTTCTTGGTAGGATAAGTCTGATGAGCGCAGGCACTGTTCATATAGAACTTAGCTGGCTTGGCTGCATCCTTGCTGCTTACCTCGATGTTCTTGGCACCACGACCCACGTAGAGAGCCTCCTGGAAGCCAAGGGTATATTTCTTTCCATCCACGTTAACAGTACCCTCGCCACCGATGTTGATGATACCCAACTCACGGTTGTCGAGCAGGTTCTTCTGGTCGTTTGGTTTGTCTGTATAGAGAGGAGCGATAGAAGTCAGCTTTAAAGGAGCGGTTGTTGGCTCTGCGCCACCGATGAGGAAACGATCGAACATGGTGTAGGTCCAGTTTACCTCACCAGGAGCGAACACCTTCTCGATAGCGAACTCGCTACGGAGACGATCTGTTGTGTAATGCTTGGCATCCATTGGGTTGCTAGCATAACGAACGTTGTAGTTGGTGTAGGCATTCTCAGCCTTCACCTCGTATCCACACTTACCACACTGGCCAAAAGCCTGACTTGCTGTTAATACCATTGCTGCTAATATTAATGTTAATTTCTTCATTACTTTTTTATTTTACTTTTTTACCTTTTTACTTTTTTGCCATTCTTTCTTCCTTCACGATGCGCTGACGGTTGATAACCATCAGGGCAATGGTGATGATGGTGAGCACGCCCATACCGATGTAAGAGAGCTTCACACCACGATAGATAACCCATCCAAAGAGAGAGGAGGCGAAATCGAGGGCACCACCAGCGAAACCGTCAGGGATATGAGCGGCATTATCGCCTGTAGCTGCATAAACCTGGTTGGCTGCCATCGTAAAGTCGGGAGCCATATCGGTTACGAAATAGAGACCGATAATCAGGGCTACCAAACCGATGATCAGGGTCTTCACCACATTACCCTTGGTAAATGGCAAAATCATTGGGAAGAGGTAGAACATACCTGCCAATGATGCCAATGGCAAGAACTGGTTGCCTGGCAGGAATACGGCGATGGCAAGAATAACCGGAATCAGGATTACCGATACCACCAGGGTAGTAGGATGACCAATCACCAGGGCAGGACTCATTCCGATATGCACCTTCTTGCCGTTGAACTTGGTCTTCACCAATTCCTGAGTTTTCTCAGAGATAGGCTTCAAACCGTCAATAAACAGAGAAGTGATACGAGGAATCAGCTCCATCACGGCTCCCATGGTCACACCGAGGAAGAGAATCTTCTTGATGTCGAGCTGTGCTGCCCAACCAATCAAGGCTCCCACGATGACTCCAAGAACCAATGGCTCACCCAGCACACCAAACTTCTTCTTCAATCCCTCTGCATCGATATCGAGCTTAGAGAAACCAGGAATCATATCCATAGCCTTGTTGAAGAGGATGGCGAATGGCATGAAGCTCTGGCAGAATGGCTGCGGAATGGAGATACCATCCAGGTCGTAGTACTTCTGGAACTTCTCTGCGGTCAAATCTGCACATACCAATGTAATGATGTAGCAGACAATGGCTGCAAAGTACCCCCAAAGCAGACTCTCACCCATCACGAAGTAAGCCACGGCACCGATAAAGGCAAAATGCCAGTAGTTCCAAAGGTCGATGTTCACCGTACGGGTGGTCTTGGTTATCAACATCAGGAAGTTGACTCCCAAGCAGATTGGGATAATCAAGGCACCCACCGCTGTGTTATAAGCCACGGCAGCGGCTGCAGGCCAACCCATGTCAAACACGTTCAACTGTAGGTGATAGATGTCGGAGATTGCCTTCAAAGGGTCATTGAAGTTGGTTGTCAGCAAAGCCGTCACCACACCCAAGCCCACGAAACCCACACCTACGAAGAGTCCCGATTTCAAAGCCTTTCCGAATTTCATGCCGATACACAAGCCGATGACCGTGAAGATGATTGGCATCATCACGCTCGCTCCCAAGCTTATGATATAGCTAAATACCTGTTCCATTATTACTTTTGAATTGTTAATTAGTTAAGGAAATACACGCAAGTGTACCCCTTCACCTGTTTTTAGATGATTTGTTGGTTGCAAAGATACACTTTTTTCTTCAATTTTAATACGTTTTCATCGAAAATATTACTTAAAAAAATCCCATCCGAGCTTTTCGGACGGGATTTCCCTATTTTTGTACGTTTTTCTAACGATTTTTATCCTAATCTTGATAGTAAACTCGCTTCACTCGGCTGCTGATGGTGGTCAGCACCTCGTAAGGTATGGTGTCAAGAATATCGCTCAGCGTCTGAACAGGCAGATGCTCGCCGAAGATTTCTACGGAGTCGCCCTCCTTGCAGTTGATGTCGGTTACATCTATCATGGCTACATCCATGCAGATGTTGCCCACATACTCAGCCTTCTGACCGTTGACCAGACAGTAGGCATGTCGATTGCCCAGATGACGGTTTAAGCCGTCGGCATAACCGATAGGAATGGCGGCGATGACACTGTCTCTGTCGAGGATGGTCTTGCGACTGTAGCCCACGCTATCCCCAGCCTTGATGTTGTGCATCTGCAGGATGGTGGTCTTCAGGGTGCTCACGCAGTTGATGGTCTCGTTGTTGCGTGAGTTGATGCCGTAAAGTCCCAGACCCAGGCGGCACATATCCAACTGGCGCTCCGGGAAATGCTCAATACCTGCCGAATTGCAGATATGGCGCAGAATCTTATGGTCGAAGGCAGCCTGCAACTGCTTGCTGCCCTTGTCGAACAGTTCAAACTGATGGGCAGAGAAATCATCGAAGCAATCGGCATCACTGCCCACGAAATGAGAGAACACCGAACGAGGGATGATGGCATTCTGATGCTTCAGCTTGCCTATCAGCTCCTCCATATCGTTCTCTGGGTCGAAGCCCAGACGATGCATACCTGTATCCAGTTTGATGTGGACAGGGAATCCGGTGACTCCCTCCTTCTCGGCTGCCTTGATCAGTGCGTCGAGCAGACGGAAGGAATATACCTCAGGCTCCAGGTCGTAATCAAACATGGTCTTGAAGGCGGTCATCTCAGGGTTCATGATCATGATGTTGCTGGTGATGCCGTTCTTGCGAAGGGTAACACCCTCATCGGCCACTGCCACGGCAAGATAATCCACACGGTGGTCCTGCAGGGTCTTGGCTATCTCCACGGCTCCTGCTCCATAACCGTCTGCCTTGATCATGCAGACCAGTTTGGTTTCCGGCTTCATAAACGCACGGTAGTAGTTCAGATTGGCTACCACGGCATTCAGGTTCACTTCGAGCGTGGTTTCGTGTACCTTCTGAACCAGCAACTCCGTCAACTGGTCGAAACCAAACTGGCGGGCACCCTTCAGCAGAATTACCTCGTCACGAAGCGATGCAAATACCTCGCTCTTGATAAACTCCTCCACATCCTGGAAGAAGAACTTTTCTGAAATCTGAATGGCATCATGCTGCTGGCAGAGTTCTGGACCGATACCGATGAACTTCACCACGCCACGCTTGCGAGCCAGGTCGCTCACCTCCTTATAGAGAGTCTCTGGTGACAGACCGCTCTGATAGATGTCGCTCAATATCAGCGTATGGCGACGGCCACGATGGTCTGGACGGCGGTTCATGAAGTCGAGGGCGATGTCGAGCGAATTGATGTCGCTGTTGTAGCTGTCGTTGATAAGGGTGCAGCCATGCTGTCCCACCTTCACTTCCAGCCTCATCGCCACAGGTTCCAGTTTTGCCATGCGCTTGTCGATATCCTCGGCAGAAACACCGAGCTTCGAAGCCACCACGGCACTGATGATGGAGTTCTGGATAGATGCATCATCGATGAATGGGATGGAGAAGCTGTCAATCTCACCTTTATATATATAGGTGATAACGCTCACGCTCTGCTGCTTCTCGATGTTCTTCACATAGAAAGGAGCCTCAGGGTTCTTGAGCGACCAGAAAAGTTTTTCTCCCTTATAATCTGGATATTCAGCCACCACCTTGGTAATCAGTTCGTCATCGCCATCGTAAACCACGGTCTCTGCATCATGGAAGAGGATAAGCTTTTCTCTGCACTTCTCCTCCAGGGAAGAGAAGTTCTCCTGATGGGCAGAACCCACATTGGTAAGTACGGCGATGGTAGGCTGGATGATGTCACGCAGGGCAAGCATCTCGCCCGGCTGACTGATACCAGCCTCGAACACGCCCACCTGGGTCTGCTCGTTCATGAGCCAGACCGACAATGGCACACCTATCTGCGAATTGTAACTGCGTGGACTGCGGGTAACGAACATGCTTGGTGAGAGCAGCTGATAAAGCCACTCCTTGACCATGGTCTTGCCATTCGATCCCGTAATACCCACGATAGGGATATTGAATTCATCACGATGACGTTCTGCCAGGCGCTGGAGAGCCTCCAGCGTGTTGACAACCTTCAGGAAGTTGGCTCCCGGATAATCAGAAGCATATCCCTTAGGGACATCAGTCACCACAAAGTTCTTGACTCCACGACGATACAACTCCGGAATGTAGTTGTGACCGTCATTACGCTCAGACTTGAGCGCAAAGAACAGAGTTTCCTCTGGGAAACAAAGTGAACGACTATCGGTCAGGATAAAACCGATGTTGGTATCATTGTCTCCATAGCGACGCGCACCTATCAGTGTGGTTACCTTTTCAATAGTATATGTCATTGTCTTTATACTTTAATGTTTCTATTATCAATAAGAGAAAATCATCTTTATTTTATAGAAGATGATACTTCTCCTCAAATTGTCTTTTCTTCTCTTCCGTCCGGACGATGAACTTCTGATGTTCCTCGCTTTCGGGGTGGAAGGGCTTGTGGCCGAGTGCTTCCCGGATGGGTCTCCAGTCTTCCAGAAACTGTTCTGCGGCTTTGCCGAAATAGGTGGAACGGAACTTTTCCCAGATATACTCCACAGCCTGCTGGCTCGGATGCAGCATGTCTTCCTGATAGAAGCGATAATCACGAAGTTCATCGTTCATGATTTCGTAAGCAGGGAAATAACTCACCACTCCCGGATTCGCCTTCACCAGTTTATCTGCTGCCAACTGGAGCGTTGCCTTCGAAAGCTGGCTCCCGTGGTAGCCGTATTTGGCGTAGCGGATGGGACTGACGGTTATAATCACCTTTTCAGCTTTCAGCAAATCAACGGCCTTCTGCAGATACCCGGCACATTCCTCCACGCTCAATTCCCTTTCCTCGAAAAGGCGCTGCGGACGCTTTTGGCAGTTATCCACAATCTCGCCCGTTTCCTTCAGAATATACACGTGGTTCGTACCCAGCGTAAACACAGCCACACGAGGCTGAACCTCCAGGCTCTTCTCCACGGTATGGAGAATGCTTGCCGGATTATACATCACCCCGAAGGGATTCACCGTGGCACGGAAGCGGTTTTCCACAAACCTGCGACCCAGATTGTCGGCAAAGCAACTGCCCACAAAGAGCATTTGCTCTGCCGGTTGTATCTCGAAGTCGGCCTTCGGAATCTCTATTTCAGTTCGAAACAGCATCTTCTGGCTCCCTTCTATTCCTTCACTTCCTGTGAAGCCTTCTTGCGTCTCTTCACTTTCACTCCTATACCTATTATAATAAGGAGTACGAGAACGCCGTAACCGATGTAAGCGATGGTCTCGGTGTTCTTCAGCGACTGAGGATGGAAGTCGAGCACCACCTTGTGGCTGCCTGCCTTCACGTTCAGGGCACGCAGAATGTAATCCACTCTGCCCAGTTCCACAGACTCTCCATCCACCGTAGCCGTCCAGCCAGGATAGTAAATCTCAGAGAAGACGATGACACCACCCTTGCTTGACTTCACCTCGTAAGTCAGGTTGTTTGGCTTATACTGAATCATCTTCACCACCGAAGTATCATCCTGCTTTACGCTCTGATCCAATTGCTCCTTGAACTTGGCATCAGCCACAGCCACATGGCGGAGGTTCACCTTGCCCACGCCCTCGATTTCCTCGTTGGCATTGTTCACATACTTCACCTCATCCACAAACCAGGCATTGCCGTAAGCGTATGGATTCTGCACCGGAACAGTCTGACCGCCCTGCAGAGGCATGATGAAATATTTGGTGTTCAGCATGTTCAACACAGGGAAGATGCTGTCGCCGTTCACTTTGGTCATGTCGCCGCCGGCAGCAGCCACAGCCTGCATGGTCTTCTGCATCTCCGGAGCGATATGCGCATCAATCATCTCCTGATAACGGCGCAGCTTGGCAGCATGATAACCGCCGATGCTCTTATGATAGTAAGAGGTCTCGTTCTCATTGAAGGTATTCGATGCCAGATTGAGCACACGATAGTCGAGCGACTTGTCACGACAGATAATCTTGTCGGTCTCCGTCATCTGCTGAGGTGCATCACGCTCAATCTTATCTACAAACATATCATCGTAGAGATAGCGCTTGTTCACCATCCACATATCCACCAGACAGAGCACGGCGATACCGGCAATCATGAACTCGGCGCCCAGCTTCTTCATCTTGTAAAGCATCAGGAAGCCGAAGCCGATGAGGATAATCCAGAACGAACGCCAGCAGTCGGATGTAAAGATGCCCTTACGGATTTCGATGAGGTTGCTCATCAGCGGACCCTGATATTCGGCAGGCAACTGCTGCAGTGCCTGGGTCTCCTGCACGGAGATGAAATCAGGGAAGAATACGCCTGGCATCAGGGCGAAAAGCAGGCAGAAACCTGCCGTCAGACCAAAGCTGGCATATACATATTTTATCTTGGTGGTCAGCACCTCAGGCTCATCCACCAGTTTCTTCAGCGCCATCATCGCCAGCAGCGGAATGGTAAACTCGGCTATCACGAGGATGGATGCCACCGTTCGGAACTTGGCATACATCGGGATATAATCCAGGAAGAAATTGGTAAACGGCATGAAGTTTCTACCCCAGGAGAGCAGGATGCTCAGGATGGTGGCAGCCAGCAAAGCCCACTTCATCGGACCCTTTACGATAAAGAGACCCAGGATGAAGAGCATGCAGACGAAGGCGCCCACGTAAACCGGACCGCTCGTGCCAGGCTGGTTACCCCAGTACTGACCCAACTGCTGATAAATCTGCACAAAGTTAGGATCAGCCTTCTCCATCGCCTTCTCGTTATGAGAAAGAGGCACAGAAGCGCCACCCTTGGCATCAGGAATCATCAGAGTCCAGGTTTCGTCGATGCCGTAACTCCACTGGGTAATATAGTCTCTATCCAATCCGCTACTGGTCTGATTGGCAGCGTTTTTCTTCACCAGTTCACTCTTGCCGCGCATGGTTTCCTGTCCATACTGCCAGGTGTGATAAAGGTTCGTCAGGTTGAGCGAGATACCGATGAGGGCACCCACCACGCACACTGCCGTAGCCTTTCCGAAACGGGCGAGTTCTCCCTTCCTGATGGCATCCACCAGGTAGGCAATCACCATGAAGAGGATGATGAAGAGATAGTAGTAAGTCATCTGCACGTGGTTGGCATTCACCTCGAAAGCCAAGAAGATGGCGGTGAGGAGCAAGCCTTTCAGATACTTACCCCGGTAAGCCAGCACCACGCCCGCAATCATTGGCGGCAGATAGGCAAGTGCCCACACCTTCCAGATATGACCGGCGGCGATGATAATAAAGAAGTAGGATGAGAATGCCCAGATGATACTTCCCAATGCTGCCAGCGACTGTCGGAAATCGAAGGCTCGCAGCATGATATAGAAGCCCAGAAGATAGACAAACACATACCATACATAGTCGGGTAACCACAGATGATAAGCCTTCGTCACCTGGTCGAGCACCTTGGTACTTCCATACGAAGGTGCAATCTGGTAAGTTGGCATACCACCAAACACGGAGTTAGTCCAGCGAGTCGTCTCGCCGGTCTGCTGCTGGAAGAGTTCCTTCTCGTGTCCCAATCCCTTGCTTGCCGCAGAGTCGTGACGGAAGAGGATTCGTCCGTCCATGTCGGCAGGCATAAAGTACACGAAGGAAATCACCGCAAAAACAATCACCACTAGAATATCTAGCAGATACTTCTTCAAAAAATTCATTTTCCTGTATAAACGTTTATAATTTGCTTGCAAAGATAATGAGAAATGAAGAATCTACAAAATAAAAAAAGAAACTTTTTACTTTTTTTATGGCATAAACCGGTTTATGCCCCCAACGGCTTACCCATATAGGGGTTTTCCCCCATTTTTTAGGGATTCCCTCGCAGCAGCTTTCTTAAAATATATTACCTTTGCATTGACAAGACAATATTTCTTCACCCCCATACGTTATAATAGTCAGTAACATTAAAATAAAAGGAACAAAAAAACATGAAAAGAATTGTATTCTTCCTGATGGCAATGCTCATGATAGCACTCCCATCATCAGCACAGAACTATAAGAATAGTCAATACTACAACGAGAAGACGGGTCATCTCGACTACAAGTTCAACAACTATCTGGGCGAAGCCTACCTGGGCGTGCGCCTCGGTCCTGCCTTCACTTACGTTACTTCCGACGATGCCCGCCTGGATGGCGGCAAATGGCAGACCGGTCTCAACGTGGGTGTAGTAGGCGGTTTTGCGCTCAGCGAGTCAACTCCTGTATTCATGGAGACGGGTCTCTACTATATAGAAAAAGGTGGAAAGAAAGACCTGGGCGGAGGCAAGAAGATGACCTACGACCTCAACTACCTGGAGATTCCGGTGCTCGTGAAATACAAGTACGAGGTGGATGATGAGTTCACCGTAGAGCCATTTGCCGGTGGATATTTCGCCATGGGCGTGGGCGGCAAGATCAAGAACTTTGCCGAGCGTGAGGCTCAGAGTTCCTTCAGAAGCAACAACTTCAGAAGATTCGACGGCGGTCTGCGCCTCGGATGCGGCGTGGGCTACGACATGTTCTATGCCGACCTCACCTACGACCTGGGACTTGCCAACATCTGCCACGACGATTTCGACAAGGCAAGAAACAGAGCCCTGATCTTCAACTTTGGCGTAAACTTCTAATTTTTCAAAACGGGAAAGAAATCAGCAGATAACAGATATCAGAATATATCATTAGAAATGAGAATAGGAATTATCGTTGCGATGGACAAGGAGTTCGCGCAACTCAAGACATTATTGACAGAATCGCAGACAGAGCGAAAGAATCAGAAAGACTTCGTCATCGGAAAGATTGGTGCCAACGAAGTGGTGATGCAGCAGTGCGGCATCGGTAAGGTGAACAGTGCCATCGGAGCGGTGGAGATGATTGATAACTATCATCCCGACCTCGTCATCTCTTCAGGCGTTGCCGGAGGTGCCGATATCAACCTCAATGTAACCGAAGTGGTGGTAGCCACCAACTGCGTATACCACGATGCCTACTGCGGCGACGAGTGCGACTACGGTCAGATTCTCGGCATGCCAGCCACCTTCAAGACTCCACAGGAGTATGTGGAAAAGGCACTTGCCATCAACAACCTGCCCGACAACAAGCACCCTAAGATTCATGCCGGACAGATTGTAAGCGGCGAGTGGTTTGTGGATAGCAAGGAGAAGATGCGTTCCATCCTGGAGCACTTCCCTCATGCCATGGCCGTGGATATGGAGAGCTGCTCCATCGCCCAGACCTGCCACATCTACAAGACGCCGTTCATCTCCTTCCGCATCATCAGCGATGTGCCGCTGAAGGACACCAAGGCGCAGATGTACTTCGATTTCTGGGCAAAAATGGCAGAAGGCTCGTTTAATGTCACCAAGGCTTTCCTCGAAAGTCTGTAAACTATAAATTGTAAATTATAAACTATATGAATAAGATTCCAAGTTTCACCATCAATCATAACAAGTTGCTCCGCGGCATCTACGTAAGCCGCAAGGACGAAGTAGGCGGAGAAGTAGTAACCACCTTCGATATCCGCATGAAGGTGCCTAACCAGGAGCCTTGCCTCCACAACGGTGCCATCCATACCATCGAGCACCTGGCTGCCACTTACCTCCGCAACGACGAGGAGTGGAAAGACCGCATCATCTATTGGGGACCGATGGGATGCCTCACCGGCAACTACCTCCTCATCCGTGGCGACCTGCAGAGCAAGGACATCGTGCCGCTGATGCAGCGCACCTTCCAGTTCATCGCCGACTTCGAAGGCGAAATTCCAGGACAGGCTGCCAAGGATTGCGGCAACTATCTGCTCCACGACCTGCCAATGGCCAAGTATGAAGCCAAGAAGTATCTCGAAGAGGTACTCAACTGTATCACAGAACAGAATCTGATTTATCCTACACAGGATTAATTATCCATCGGCTTAGGATATCATCCATCGTCTTATGATATCACCCATATTATCACCAGCGCCCGCAAATGAGAATTTGCGGGCGTTTATGTTTAATTAACCAGAAAAGTTTTGCAGCCATCCATAAAAACTATATCTTTGCAGCTGAAATTTATTATTAACAATCGCCAGTTTTGACAATATATAAAATAACTATAACAATAACTATAACAATATATCAACTTCTCTTATGATAAGAATAAAGTGTATCGATTTAAATACGACAACCATGAACATCAAAAAAGTTTTTGTCGGAGTGTCTCTCATCATGTCTGCCATGGCGGGTCACTCCCAGAGTGCATTCCAAGTTAAGCAGCAGTCGTTGCCGAACCCCGACAACGAGCCTAACGCTGTCTTCCCCGTTCCTAGCGATCGCCAGATGAAATGGCAGGAGACGGAGTTCTACGCCTTCTTCCATTACGGCATGAACACCTATACCAACCGCGAGTGGGGACTGGGAAGTGAAGACGTAACCCTCTTTGCGCCTACTGCAAAGCCTAATCCGGCTCAGTGGCTCAAGGCGGTGAAGGCAGCGGGCATGAAGGGCGGCATCGCCGTGGTGAAGCATCACGATGGCTTCTGCCTCTGGCCTACAGCCACCACCGACCACTCCATCGTCAATGCCGGAAACGAGAACGGAAAGAATACCAACATTCCGCGCGACTTCGCCCAGGCTGCACGCAAACTGAACATGAAATATGGTTTCTATGTCTCTCCATGGGATAGAAACAGCGTATACTATGGCACCGAGAAATATGTGAACGATGTCTTCCTCCGCCAGTGCGCAGAATTGGCTCAGTACGGAAAAGACCAGTTTGAAATGTGGTTCGATGGTGCCAACGGAGGCGACGGATACTACGGCGGACGCAACACCACTGTCAATGTAGACCGTTCCACCTATTATGATATCCCGAACCTCAGAGATTCCATCCACAAGGTTTGCCCCGATATCATCCTCTGGGGTGTGGGTGCCGAGTCAAGATGGATTGGCAACGAGGCTGGATGGGCTGGCGAAACCAACTGGCTCACCGACGAGAGAGGATATGCCCCTGAAAGCAACGGCATGTATGGCACTGAAGACGGATGGCAGTGGGACCCGGGAGAGAGCGATGCCAAGCTCACCGACAAGGGATGGTTCTGGCACGAAGGCGAGAAACCTCTCTCAGTGGAGCGCCTCTTCCAGATGTATCTTGAAACCGTGGGTAGAAACGCTACCCTCATTCTGAACTGTCCTCCCGACAAGAGAGGTTTGCTGCCTGATATCGACGTGCGCGTGCTCAAGGATATGGGCAACATGATCCGCACCCGTCTGGGCAAGGACCTGGCTCAGAAGGCCAAGGTTTCCGTTAGCAACACCCGCCAGGCAGGAGCCAAGCGCAACTATACCGCCAGGAACCTGACCGACAACAACAAGAATACCTATTGGGCCACCGACGACGGCGTAAAGCAGGCCACCATCACCTTCAGCTGGGATAAGCCACAAACCCTGCGCTATGTGGATATGATGGAGTACATCCGCAAGGGGCAGCGAGTAAGAAAGTTCCATATCGAAATCTCTGAAGATGGAAAGACATGGAAACCTATCGCAGAAAAGTGCACCACTACCACCATCGGATACAAGCGCATCATCCCGCTGAACGGCAGCACATCAGACAGTTACGGCAAGGGCTATCAGGCTAAGGGTTTGAAGATTGTCATCGACGACAGCAAGGCTTGTCCGCTGTTGCATTCCATAAAAGTATTTTAAACTTTTTCTCTACACCAAGAACATGAAGAAATTACTCATAGCATTGTGCCTGTTGCCATTGGCAGTAATGGGACAGGAAATTAAGTTCGACACCCAGGATTACAAATCCGTGGGAGTATACGACAGATGGGAGCATTCCCCATTCCGCACGGGAGAACTGGCTGGCAACTGCGCAGTAGTGGATAATCCCGACCTCACCAACAATCCCAACACGAAGGTGCTCGCCTTTCAGCGTTCACGCCTGGCATCCAACATCTTCGGTGCAAGAATTGATCTGAAGAAGCCGATTGCACTCGGCCCTGCAGGAAAAGTGGTTCACGTGCTCATCAACCGTCCGATGGAAGGCCGCGTGATGCTGGTTGGTCTCGGCAAGCGCAGAGACAGAGCCGGACAGTCGCAGGAAGTAGAGCAGTTCTGGATTAAATCCACCACTCCGGTTCCTGCCGGTCAGTGGGCTGATGCCGTTTTCCCTATCAAGAGTGCCGAGGGTGTGGATATCTACAGTCTGGTAGTGGTTCCTCACGCCGAGTCACCTCACGAGATGAAGCAGGATGCCGTGGTGTATATCGATGATATCAATATCCACCTGACCAACGCCCCTCGCATCACCCTGCTGAAGACAGGAGGTGCAGCGAAGAAGAAGGCTCACAGCGACTTCGTATCCGTTACCGAGGCCAACCGCAACGGTATGGTGACAGCCGCCGACGGAACCACCCTCAACAACCACAAGGTGGCATACGGCAAGGCATTCAAGGTAAAGATGGTACCTGCCCCAGGCTTCACCTACGGCGATTTCACCATCACCCACGGCGACAAGGTAGAATCGCTCAAGAAGACGGATATTGCCAAGGATGGCACCTATACCATTCCTGCCCAATGGATGGATGGCAACGTAACCATCGAGTGCATCTTTATTTCTACGAGCAAATAAAATCCTTGATTTCTACAAGCAAATAAAATCCTCTATATATAAAATAAGGTATGGTATCCGTTGATGCCACACCTTATTTTATATTTCTACCATTTCAGTTTTATATTTCTACCATTTCAGTCTTCCGTATTTCTCTTTATACCATAGCTGCCAGCCATTCACCAGGTTCTGCCAAACCACATAGGCACCCGGTGCTACGGCGGCAAGAGGATTCAGGAAAGTTAGAGTGAGCCAGATGCCCACAATGGTATTCTTCTGTCCCAACGCCTGACCGGCACTGATGCTCGCATCATAATGTCTGCCCACCGCCTTGCCGATGGCAAACTGGATAAGACATACCAAAAGGGGTACCAGAAGCAGCAAGGCAAGAATCCATCCCGAAACCTCGGCATGGAGGATATTGCGAACCGTCTCTCCCATCAATATCGTCAGGTTGAAACACCACATATAGAAGCCCAGATCCTTCACGCTCTTCACCTTATCCACCCATTTAGGCAGAAACTTGCGGCTCAGCAGAGCCAGAAGCAAAGGCACCACCAGTACCGTGGTCACGTTTCGGAACACCATCGCACTCATAAAAAGAAAGGAAACATCCGCCCCCTTCTCCACCATCGGGAAGAGACTCGGAATAATCACCATCGTGAATACATTCGCTATCACCGTATAAGTAGTCAGCGAACCGATGCTTCCACCCAACTTCTCCGTCACCACCGCCACGGCAGCCGCCGTAGGACAGATAAAGCAGATAAAGGCTCCCTCCAGCACCAGCTTGGTTTCATAATCATCGCCGAATTCGAAAATCAGCACCACCATCGCCAATGCCAGACTGGTTCTGATCAGCTGCAATACAAAATGCCACGCCTTCGGCTTCATCTCCTTGATTTCTATCTTGCAGAAAGTAACATAGAGCAGAGCGAAGAGCACCACCGGCATCAGATCTACCAGTTTCGGTCCCACCGCATCGCCCAGAGGTTCCAGAAACGGAACATTGGCAAAAATCAGATAGCCCACGGCTCCCAATACCAGCGAGCAGGGCAACGAGAATTTCCTAAAGAATTTCCACAACCACATACGCTTACATTAAAATAAAGAATCCCCTGCAAGCAGACTGCCCAGGGCAATCGGCAAGAGGGGAATTCTTACGGATCCATTTATATATAAGCTATAACTTATTCCTTGTTACTGCGCTTGCGCTCCAAGTGATCGAGAATCACCTTGCGCATACGCATGCTCTTAGGGGTTACCTCTACGTACTCATCCTCGCGGATATACTCCAGGCACTCCTCAAGGCTCATCACGGTCTTTGGAATCACGCGAGCCTTATCATCAGAACCGGAAGCACGCACATTGGTCAGCTGCTTTGCCTTGGTTACGTTAACCACCAGGTCGTTGTCGTGAACATGCTCACCAACAACCTCGCCGCCGTAAACCTCCTCACCTGGGTCGATGAAGAACTTACCGCGATCCTGCAACTTATCGATGGCGTAAGCATAGGCAGTACCTGTCTCCAGCGCAATCATGCTACCGTTAGAACGGCGGGTAATCTCGCCCTTGTATGGCTGATACTCCTTGAAGCGGTGAGCCATGATAGCCTCGCCCTGAGAAGCAGTGAGCACATTGGTACGCAAACCGATGATACCACGTGAAGGAATATCAAACTCGATATCCACACGCTCGCCCATGTTCAGCATGGAAGTCATATCACCCTTGCGGCGGGTAACCATATCAATCATCTTAGAAGCAAACTCCTCTGGCACGTTGATGGTCAACTCCTCGATAGGCTCGCACTTCACGCCGTCAATCTCCTTGTAGATTACCTGAGGCTGACCCACCTGCAGCTCGTAGCCCTCGCGGCGCATGGTCTCGATGAGCACAGAGAGATGGAGCACACCACGACCAGAAACAATCCACTTATCGGTGGTATCCTCGTAAGGCTGAACACGAAGAGCCAGGTTCTTCTCCAGCTCCTTGTTCAGGCGGTCCTGAATGTGGCGTGATGTACAGAACTTACCCTCCTTGCCGAAGAAAGGAGAATCGTTGATGGTGAAGAGCATACTCATGGTAGGCTCGTCCACAGCGATAGGAGGCAGTGGCTCCGGGTTCTCGTAGTCGCAGATGGTATCACCAATCTCGAACTTCTCAAGGCCGACAACGGCACAGATATCGCCAGAATCCACATGGTCTGTCTTCTTATGACCCATACCCTCGAAGGTATGCAGTTCCTTGATCTTGGTCTTCTCCTGGGTTCCGTCACGGTGGCAGATGGTAACATTCATACCATCCTTCAGAGTACCACGGTGTACACGACCCACGGCGATACGACCAGTGTAAGAGCTATAGTCAAGAGATGTAATCAAGAGCTGAGGAGTACCCTCCAGCTGCTTAGGAGCAGGGATAATCTCCACAATCTTGTCGAGCAGATAGTCAATGTTGTCAGTTGGCTTGTTGTAGTCATCGCTCATCCAGCCGTTCTTAGCCGAACCGTAAACCACAGTAAAGTCAAGCTGTTCCTCTGTAGCATCGAGGTCGCACATCAGGTCGAACACCATTTCGTACACCTCTTCAGGGCGGCAGTTAGGTTTATCCACCTTATTAACCACCACGATAGGCTTCAATCCGAGCTGCAAAGCCTTCTGCAGCACGAATCGGGTCTGAGGCATCGGACCCTCGAAAGCGTCGACGAGGAGGAGGCAACCGTCTGCCATGTTGAGCACGCGCTCCACCTCACCACCGAAGTCAGAGTGTCCAGGAGTATCGAGAATATTAATCTTTGTACCTTTCCAATTGATAGACACATTCTTTGAGAGAATGGTTATACCACGCTCGCGCTCCAAGTCGTTGGAATCGAGCACCTCGCCGCTGTTATCCTGGCCGTCACGGAACAGCTTACCAGCGAGCATCATCTTGTCAACCAAGGTAGTTTTACCATGGTCAACGTGCGCAATAACTGCAATGTTTCTAATGTCTTGCATTTCCTTTACCTTAAATACTTAATGAATTTGGGTGCAAAATTACAAAAAAATCCCGAAAAATTTGCATAATTCACTGAAAAGTTGTACCTTTGCACCGCATTTTAACGGAAACCACCGTGAGGAAGGTCCTATTGTGCATAACATTCATTCATAATAATTAAATTTTAAGTATCACAGCTATGTATTTAGACAAAGCAAAAAAAGAAGAGATCTTTAGCAAGTACGGAAAGTCTAACTCTGATACTGGTTCAGCTGAGAGCCAGATAGCATTGTTCTCATACCGTATTGCTCATTTGACGGAACATGTTAAGAAGAACCGTAAAGATTATACTACAACACGTGCGTTGACACAGCTTGTAGGAAAGCGTCGTGCATTGCTCGATTACTTGTATGATCGCGACATCAATCGCTATCGTGCTATCATCAAGGCCCTCGGTCTTCGTAAGTAATCAGCGGAAGCAGACACATTGCTTAACAGAATTAAAAATCCCATCGCTCGCAAGAACGATGGGATTTTTCTTTTTATATCAACTTATTAAGATTGCTACTTACTGCGCTGAGATAGGCAGATTGCGGAACTCTATATACTGATAGGTCTCGCCATTAGAATTGTACTTGAATGGAATCTTGACAACGCTAAACTCGGTGGCACTGGTGCTGACATTCTTGATGACAAACGTAGCCTTCATCGGGATACCTGCGAGCAAGGTATAGAAATTATAGCCTAACCAGCGATTCTTGCCCAAGAGGGTTGTTTCCGGATCACACTCGTAAGCATCGCCACCATCATCATATATAGTAGGAGTATTGCCATAAGCAGAAATCTCATATTCCTTGCTACCGATATTCTTGAATGTTGCAGTGATCACAACATTCCTGCCCTGACGAACACACTTCAAGAAGTTGAACTGCAACTCAGGCAATGAGCAGGTTACCAAATCGGAATTGGTATTCTTGACATCTGCCACTACCTGGGTAGGCAACTTAATCGCAAACTCCACATCATTAGCCTTACCCTTGACAAAAGTAGAATTAATCTGCTTGATGGTGCGATCTACATCCTCTATCACCATAATACCCTTGACAGGTACATTAGAAGGAAGCATCTTATCAGAATAGTGACCTAACTTATCGCCACCCAAATAAAAGTGCATTGTATGCTTTACATTCTTGCTATCAAAAGCACAAGAACCGTCATCAAATGCATTGAAGTACATTTTGAGTTCACTGGAAGTGGTGTTGGTAATCACAAAGTTGATGTGGACATCGTTGCCATTAGCTACGCAACTGGTATACTTTACTGTACACCCAGGGATAGAGCCAGACGCCTTGCTGGTAGTCTTCTGGTCATTAGCAAGCACGTTTTCTGCCACCTTGCCCAATTTCTTGAGCCACTTCTGTGCATGGATTTGCTGTACGCTCAACAGAGAGAGCAGCAATGCGAAAATGATGGATTTCTTCATAATTGTATCGGTTTATGTTATTAATTAAAAATTGTCAGTTCGTTCCTAGAAAGAGCCTTTATCCTTAGAAAAAGAGAAAGACGCCTTTACTAATTCTTGCTTGCAAAGATAGGGAATTAAGCAATAACTTCCAAGCTTTTTGCCAAGAAAAGTAAAGGTACCATTGTGTAAATGAGCAATTTTATATCATTTGACGCTGTTTTTTACGGAATGACACTCCCCACCATCTGTCTTTATCCTTAAGAAGTAGCAACCTTTTTATGTGGAATCATCTATAATATCTCCTTCAGAGGAGTCATCACGAAGTCACGCTCTTCCATCAAAGGATGAGGAACCTTGAAATCGGGCTCATCAATGACCAGATCATCTATCATCAGAATGTCGATATCGATGATGCGGTCGTGATATTCCCCATTTACAGACTTCAGGGTTCTGCCCATCTCCTGCTCTATCCGCTGGGTAGCCTCCAACACCTGGCGAGGAGCCATGGCGGTGAGAACCATCACACAGGAATTGATGAAGTCATTGGGAGAAGAATAGCCCCAAGGCTTGGTTTCGTAAAGAGCAGACTGGCGCTCTACAACGCCAATCTGCTCTCCTATTTTATCGATAGCCTCACGAATATTACGCTTCCGGTTGCCCAGATTCGTGCCAAGGCTTAAATATACTTTATACATACTTATTCACACTTTTATAAAAACTGTGGATAACTCAGCTTATCTACTGAATATCAAATACTTTTATATGTACAAAAACTGTTTATTCCACCATTTAGTCTGGAAGTATCAACAGTGAGTCACCGTAGCAACCAAACATATAGCCATTCTTCACAGCCTTCTTGTATGCCTCATACACCAGGTCGTAACCACCAAAGGCAGCGGTACACATCATCAAGGTTGACTCTGGATGATAGAAGTTGGCAACAGCACAGTCGGCAAGTCCGAAATCGTATGGAGGGAAAATGAACTTATTGGTCCATCCATCAAACTCCTTCATCATTCCGTCTGTACCTACAGCAGTTTCAGTAGCCTTCATCACGCTGGTACCGATGGCGCATACGCGATGACCTTCCAGCTTGGTCTTATTCACCAGTTCGCAAGCTTCCTTAGAGATAATCATCTGCTCAGAATCCATCTTGTGCTTGGTAAGGTCCTCAACCTCAATCTCGTGGAAGTTGCCCAATCCGCAATGCAGGGTGATGTAAGCCTCGTTGATGCCGTTGATCTCCAAGCGCTTCATCAACTCACGAGAGAAATGAAGACCTGTAGCAGGAGCTGTTACGGCACCCTCCTTATCAGCGAATACACACTGGAAGTCGTCCATATCATCCTCTGTAGCGTGATGATCCTCACGGGCATCGATGATATAGCGAGGAAGCGGAGCCTCACCCAATGCAAAGAGCGAACGCTTGAAGACATCGTGATTGCCATCCTCATCATAGAGGAAACGGAGGGTACGGCCACGGCTGGTGGTATTATCGATTACCTCGGCTACCATCTCGTTGACATCATCAAAGAACAGCTTGTTGCCGATACGGATCTTGCGCGCAGGCTCTACCAGCACATCCCAAAGACGCATCTCGGCATTCAGCTCACGGAGCAGGAACACCTCAATCTTGGCATCAGTCTTCTCCTTGGTACCATAAAGGCGCGCTGGGAATACCTTGGTATCATTGAAGATGAAGGTATCACCCTCTTCGAAGTAGTTGACGATATCCTTGAACTGCAGGAATACTGGATTGCCATCAGCATCCACCATATCCTTGCCATTCTCGTCCTTCTTATACATTTCGATGGTTTCAGACTTCTTGTGGAGCACCATGAGTCGAGACTCGTCACGACGGGTAATCTCGAAAGTACGTTCACCACTAGCAGTCTTAACCACACGCTTAGTCTTATGTGGATAAAGTGCCACCTGAGCAGCTGGCAACTTAAAGTTGAATTGTGATAGTTTCATGTGATATTATATCTCCTTTCTTAAGATGATTTACTATTAATGACATTTCTCGAAATTCGAGCCTAGTTATTGGCAAGGCTGTCTTCTATCTCCTGTGCATCGAGCCATTCCTGGAAATGGTCAAAGTCGATGCAGTTCTCTACCGAGAAGCTTCCTGCCTTGGTACGGCGGAGGGCTGTGAGGAAGGCACCGCTATCCAGGGCACGACCGATGTCGCGCGCCAGGGAACGGATGTAAGTACCCTTACCACAAACCACTCGGATGCTTGCCGTCTTCTCCTCATCGTTGTAATCGGTGAGTTCAATCTCATCCACACGCACGGTCTTAGGCTTCAGCTGCACCTCCTCGCCTGCTCTGCGCAGGGCATAAGAGCGGTCGCCATTCACCTTTACGGCACTATAGGTAGGTGGAATCTGCTGAATCTCGCCAACAAACTGCTTCAGCACCTCCTCTACCAGCTCACGGGTGATGTGCTTGGTAGGGTAAGTATGGTTCACACTGTGCTCCTTATCGTAGCTTGCCGTGGTAGCACCCAACTGAAGCGTTGCCGTATATTCCTTGGTATGTGTCTGCAATTGCTCAATCTGCTTGGTACATTTACCCGTGCAGAGCACCAACACACCCGTAGCAAGGGGATCGAGCGTACCGGCATGTCCTATCTTCACCTTGAAGCCGAGTTTCTTGCTGAGCAGATAGCGAACGTGCGCCAGTGCTCCAAAGCTCGACATGCGATAAGGCTTGTCGATGGCTATAATTTCTCCTTTTCTGAAATCCATATATTAAATGATTGAACAGATGATGGTAACGGCACCTGCAATAGCACAATAGATACCGAAATATACCAACTTACCCTTCTTCACGATATTGATCATCCACTTACAAGCCAGGCAACCAGAAACGAATGCTGCCACGAAGCCCACGATCATAGGGAATGCATCGATGCCGCCAAGAGCCTCTTCTCCCTTCAGACCCTTCAAGAGGTCGAGCAATGCCTCACCCAAGATAGGAGGAATCACCATGAGGAATGAGAACTGAGCCATCTTCTCCTTCTTGTCACCCAGCAAAAGACCGGTAGCAATGGTAGTACCAGAGCGTGAAAGACCTGGCAATACAGCAAGTGCCTGACCGAGACCGATGATGAATGCATGCAGAGGAGAAATATTCTCCTTCTGGCGTGGCTTGGCGAAGTAAGAGAAGGTAAGAAGACATGCAGTTACGAGAAGCATGATGCCCACGATGAGCAAGCCAGAACCGAACACTTCCTCTACCTGGTCCTTGAAGAACAGACCTACTACTCCCACAGGAATCATAGAGATAACGATATTGAGGGCATACTTGGTTTCCTCATTCATCTGGAACTTGAAGAGACCCTTCAGAATCCAGTCTATTTCCTTCCAAAGAATTACCAATGTACTCAGCACAGTAGCTACATGTACCATGATGGTAAAAGTCAAGTTATCCTCACCATTGATGCCGAAAAGATGGGCACCGATAGCCAAGTGACCACTACTACTTACAGGCAAATACTCTGTGAGACCCTGGATGAGTCCCAACACTAAAGCTTCAAACCAATTCATTGATTACTGATTATTTTTTATACCTTATTATATATAGGGAATTGAAAAGCCTACTCCCTTGTTTATTTACTTGATTGTCTTACTCTATTCGTCCTTAGGCTTGCGAATAACCGCATAGATGATCGAGAGGAAACCAATCAGGGTAACGGTTGGTGCCACTACAATACGGCGAGTACTGAAAATATCAGCATCGAAAGAGTGCTCGTTAGAGCCAGCGCCGCTCATCAGGAGGAAACCGATGATGACAATTGCCATACCAATTGCCAACAAGATGAAGTTCATCTTGTCAAATGCTAAATTCTTCTTATCCATTATATATAATGTTTAATGTGTAATGTTAATGTTTACTTTACAGAAGTTTACTCCTGATCAAATCTTGTAGAGGTCTCCCGCCTTCATCTTGAGGAACTTGTTCACCGAGATATTGGCACAGAGAGCCGTAATGATGATACCGAAGAGGAAGACCGAACCGCCTGTGATGGCAAGCTCCTGCCAGCCGAGCACATTGACCAGTTCCGGCTCGTGAAGCGACCAGGCATAGAGGCATCCACCGAGGAAACCATCGGCAAGCAAAGCCGCAACTACACCCACCGATACAGCCCTCTTGATGAAAGGCTTGCGGATGAAGCCCCAGGATGCACCCACCAGCTTCATGGTATGGATGGAGAATCGGCGGGCATAGATGCCCAGTCTCACCGTATTGTTGATAAGCGAGAACGAGATAAAGGTAAGCAGGGCGGCTACGATAAGAAGGCCGATGCTTATCTTGGTGAGCGAATTGTTCACCTGTTCTATCAAGTCGTGCTGATAACTTACTTCCGTCACGCGCGAATAGCTTTTCAGCTCCTTGGCTATCCACTTCAGGGAATCATTGTTGGCATAATCCGCCTGTGTCGTGATTTCGATAGATGGCTGGAAAGGATTCACACCGGCAAATTCGCTAGGATTGGTACCCAGATCGTGGGTAGCCTCCTGCAAAGCCTGTTCCTTGGAGATATAGGTCAGACCTTTCACGTAAGGACGTGCCTTCAGGCGCTTACACATCTGCAAGCCCTCAGGATTGGTAACATCCTGCTCCAGCATCACCTGTACCACCAGGTTCTCCTTGACATAGGAAGAGAGGTTTCTTCCCATCAATACGGAAAAGATGACCAATCCCAACAAAACAAGCACCATAGCGGTGCTGATGCATAAAGTAACGACCTGCAATCCACGATGATTGCGAGGCTTATATTGTTTCTTTCTCATTTCTAAATCAATTTATTTTCAGACCGGAAGGGCGTAATTACCCAAATTGTTTGCAAAGATACACATAAACGAAGAGATAACAAAATAAAATTGCATTTATTTGCATTTATTCAATTAATTATTAAGGGTAGAGAGATTCGCTGCATAAGGTACTTGACTCTATTATAGTATGTGATGGATGATGGAATAGATTGATATTACGACTATCCTTAATAGAATTTGTGGATATCATAAGAGGAATTTATTGCTACCATTAACTGAAATTGTTGCTAAGCCTAATGAAAATCTTCGTTCAGCGACGTTGAATGTACGTTCAGCGACGTTGAATGTGTATTCAGCATCGTTGAATGTGCGTTCAAAACTTATGAACGGAGATTTCTATTAAGGATAGAAGCTTTTTCCATTAGGGATAGAATCTTTTTCTATTAGGGATAGAATCTTTTTCTATTAGGGATAGTTGTATCACCCATGCTATCAAACATTAAAAAGGGCCGACCTCACGGCCAGCCCTTTCAAAATACTGAGTAAAATTCAAATAGGTATGACTTGAATTTTAACTAAACATAATAGTGAATTGAAGGTTATAAATCCTTCTAAGCAAATTTTACATCTTAGTGATGACACCCTTCTGGGAACTCTCCAGGAACTGGATGATGTTCTGAATCTCCGGGCCATCTGGCACCTGATCCTTGATCTGGTTGATGGCATCGAAGAGGGATGTCTGACCATGGAATACCAGTCGGTAGGCATTCGCAATGTGCTTGCGAACCTTCTCGGTAACCTCGGCTGCCTCCATGATGATGGTGTTAGGACCTGCATACTTCACAGGCTTTCCACCGGCAATGATATAAGGAGGAATATCCTTAGAGAAGGTGGTACCTGCCTGAATCATCGCCAAGTCGCCTACTCGGGTCTTGGCGTTCTCTACTACGGATGTTGAGTAGATGATACCGTTACCAATCACGCAGTCGCCTGCAATCTTGGTACCATAACCGAATACGCAACCGTTGCCGATAACTGTATCGTGAGAGATATGGGCACCTTCCATCAGGAAGTTGTTGTTGCCCAGAACGGTCTTGCCACCCTTGTGAGTACCACGGTTGATAACCACGTTCTCACGGATGGTATTGTTGTCGCCAATCACTACCTCACTCTCCTCACCGGTGTAGTTGAAATCCTGTGGGAGGGCAGCGATAACGGCTGCCTGGAACACCTTATTATTATTACCCATGCGAGTACCGTTCATGATGCTCGCGAAGGGATAGATAATGCAGTTGTCGCCGATGACCACATCGTCCTCGATATAGGCGAATGGATAGATCTTGCAGTTGTCTCCAATCTTAGCCTTTGGAGAGACCTCTGCCTTTGGACTTATTATACTAGCCATAACTATAAACTATTAATTATTAACTATAAATTACTTAGCTCCTCCACCCAATGCATAGTAGAGATTAACTACTGCCTGCATCTTGTAGAAGTCATCAGCTACCTTTGAGAGTTGTACGTTGAGCAGTGAAGACTGTGCCTGGATGACCTCCAGATAAGAACCGCCAGCCTCTGACATCAACTTACGTGTATCCTCTACGTTCTGCTCGAGTACGGCGATGCGCTTAGCCTCCACCTTACCCTTCTCGTCAGAATAGTTGTAGAGTACCAGGGCATTGCTCACCTCGCTACCTGCCTTCAGCACGGTGTTCTGCCAAGTGTTGTAAGCCTGCTCATACTGCATCTTAGCCACCTTCAATCCGGCAATGATTCTACCATTCTGGAAGATAGGCTGAACCAATGAACCAACAGCAGAAAGCAACCACTTGCCTGGATTCACGATACCTGCACCAGCAGAATTGGTGAATGCACCTGTACCAGAAATGGTGATAGATGGATAGAACTTGCTGCGAGCAGTCTCAATGCCATAGAAGCACTGAGCCAGATTCATCTCGGCTGCGTGAACATCAGCACGGTTGTTGAGCAACTGGATGCCTACACCTGTAGAGAATGTTGCAGGAAGACTCTGATTCTCCAGCTTGCCACGGGCAATAGAATGAGCCTGATCGCCGATGAGAAGACTCAGGGAGTTCTCTGTCTCGCGAATCTGACGCAACAGGTCGGTCTTCTGAGTCAACACAGCATAGTAGTTGCTCTCGGCTGCCTGAACAGAAGTTCCGCGATAACCAAGCTTGGTATCCTTCAGCACCTTCATCATCTCCCAGGTATTCTTGGTCAATCCTTCCATATTGTTTACCAGCTCCACCTGCTTGTCGAGCATCAACAAGGTATAATACATGTTGGCGATGTTGGCGATGAGGTTGGTCTTGACAGACACCTGATAGTCCTGCAACTGGAGCAGCGCCATCTGGGCACTGCGCTTCTGAGAAAGCAGGTTGCCGAAGAGGTCAACCATCCAACTGGCAGTTACAGGCAAGCTGTAAGTCTTGGTAGCAGCATTGCCATCCCAGGAAGCGATGGTTCCCTGAGGAGTGAAAGACAAAGAAGGCACGAATGCCAACTTGGCACACTTCAACTGCTCTTCAGCCATCTTCACGTTCAAAGCCGCATTAAGGAGGTTGACATTGTTGTTCAATCCCTTCTCAATGATTGACTGGAGCTGAGGGTCGGTGAAGACGCTGCGCCAAGGGATGTTGGCGAAGGTAGTAGTATCCTTTACAGCCAAAGTATCTGTATCGGAAGCTACATCGCGAACGATACCGCTGGTCTTCACATCCGGACGCTCATACTTTCCGTAGAGAGTCTTGCAGCTGCTCAGAGAGAGCGCTGCGAGACCCAATATGATGATATTTAAATTCTTTTTCATTATTTCCTTTGAAGTTACATTGCGTTATTACTTCTTCTCGATACCCTTCTTGTGGTGAGCAGCGTTAGCATACTGCACCAACTCGGCAGCAGCCTCCTCGTTCAACTCATCCTCGAACTTCAATGGAGTGAACTTCTCCTGCAACCACTGGAAGACTGCGAAGAGAGCAGGAACCACGAAGATCTGACAGATAGTACCGATCAACATACCACCTACGGCGGCAGCACCCAAGGTCTGGTTACCATTCTTACCTACACCAGATGCGAACATCAGAGGCAACAGACCGATAACCATCGCCAGAGAGGTCATCAGGATAGGACGGAGACGGGCACCGGCACCCAGGATAGCTGAGTACTTGATGGCCATACCCGTACGACGACGCTCGAGGGCGAACTGTACGATCAGGATGGCGTTCTTAGCCAACAGACCGATCAACATAATCAACGAAATCTGCATGTAGATATCGTTAGAGTGACCGAAGATATTGGTGAAGATAAATGCACCTGCCAAACCGAATGGGATAGACAATACTACAGACAGAGGCAAGATGTAACTCTCGTACTGGGCACTCAAGATGAGGTAAACGAATACGATACAGAGTGCGAAGATCAAACCTGTAGAGTTGCTTGATTCAGCCTCAGAACGGGTCAAACCAGAGTACTCATAGCCGTAACCCTCTGGCAATGTCTCCTTGGCAACCTCAGCAATCGCCTTCATACCGTCACCGGTAGAGTAACCGCTGTTAGGAGTTACAGAAACATCCATAGAGGTAAACAGGTTGAATCGGGTGATGTTAGCAGGACCATAAATCTTCTTCAAGTTCACGAACTCGCTTACAGGAGACATGGTGCCATCAGAACAACGAACGTAAATCTTGCTCAAATCGTCTGGACGCATACGGCTCTCAGGACCAGCCTGAATCATCACGCGGTAGAGCTTACCGTAGGCATTGAAGTTAGATGCATAGAGACCACCGAGGTAACCCTGCATGACAGACAATACTGAAGATGGAGAGATACCAGCCTGCTTGGTCTTGGCAACATCTACATCTACCATATACTGTGGGTAGTTAGGGTTGTACTGAGTCTGGGCAGTCTGAATCTCAGGACGCTTGTTCAACTCAGCCAGGAACTTCTTCACATTATCAAAGAACTTATTCAAGTCGCCACCGGTCTTATCCTGCATGGTCATGGTAATACCATTCTGCATAGAGAAACCGGAAATCATAGGTGGAGCGAAGGCAAGAACCTGTGCATCCTTGATGGCAGCAGTCTGCTTGTAGATCATACCCAACACAGAAGTATATTCCATTGGGTTGACAAACAGCGCCTCAATACCGCCACCGGTACAAGCCTCCTTGATACGGTGGAAGAATCCACCCGGACGCTCCTCGAATGGCTTCAGCTTCACGATGATGGTACCCTGGTTAGAACCGGCACCACCGATAAAGCTATAACCCATGATGGCGTTACGGGTTGCGATGGCTGGGTTGCTAGCCAACATCTTATCTACCTGCTTAACCACCTCTGCTGTACGTTCCTGAGAAGTACCAGGAGCTGTAGAGATACAAGCGAAGATAGTACCGGTATCCTCATCAGGCACCAGACCCGTCTTGGTAGTACCCATCAGGGCAACCAGACCTACGATACTGACAGC